>Ga0209591_10000585_pt1 | contig 46991 bp, 35 predicted proteins | sample MAT01_FD_187207 | JGI IMG/M metagenome (GOLD analysis project Ga0209591, IMG submission 187207) | Freshwater microbial communities from Lake Fryxell liftoff mats and glacier meltwater in Antarctica - MAT-01 (SPAdes) (version 2) | ecosystem: Environmental > Aquatic > Freshwater > Ice > Liftoff...
GACGGAGTTAAAAGGCTCGTTGACGGAGTTAAAAGGCTCGTTGACGGAGTTAAAAGGCTCGTTGACGGAGTTAAAAGGCTCGTTGACGGAGTTAAAAGGCTCGTTGACGGAGCTAAAAGGCTCGTTGACGGAGCTAAAAGGCTCATTTGTGAGTATTGAAGACAGAACTTATGCAAAATTAGAAAAAAATGAACTGCTATTTTTACAAGACGCTACGTGTTGCTTGCTTCTTTGCAGGAGTAAGCGCAGCGTCTCATACCATTTCACTTTAATAATGATACAAATACGTTGGTAGGGGCATGGCATTGCCATGCCCCTACGAGAAATCTATGTGTATCAAGGTTTTCGTGAAATGGTATCACAGCAAAAAACGCCAAAGATGCAAAGGAATAAAAGTTTAAGAGAGTTTTTGCATAAGTCCTAAATAACTTATTGTCGAGTTTCCATTACTATTGCTTGAAATTTGGCTCAAGCTACTCTTCTTGTAGGTGAATCAAGGATGACTTCCGCAACAGAGAAATCGCGTTTAATTTGCAAGCTGTTGAGATAGGCAATTGGGTCATCGGCGTTAAAAGTTGTGCCATCGAACAACTTGATGGGTTGGCGGGTGTAGCTGATATCTAAACCTAGTTCTCGTGCAGCAGTGCTAAATACACGCACTTGGCATACCCGTTCCACAACTTCTACCCAATTTCGGGGAAAGGGAGTGTCACCCCAACGCGCTAATTGACTCATAATCCAAATTTGTTCGGTGCGACTAGGGCGGTTGATAGCAGACTCGGAATAAAACTGGTGATGAGCATAGTCCCGCAATGGATGATCTAAGCTACAAGTGAGACTATCAGGATTTTCGAGTTGGATGTACTCTAAATCGGTGCTGACGTAATCCCGTCCAGCCAAAATCTGCCGAATCTCTTGGGCATTTTCAGGATTTGCACAGTATTGGCAAGCTTCTAGCAAAGCTTTAGTTAAGGCAATGTGGCTGTTAGGATAAGTTTCTGCCCATTTTTCTCGCACACCGAGAACTTTACCGGGGTGTCCTAGCCATACTTCTAAATCGGTGGCGATGGTAAAGCCAACACCTTCGACAGCAGCGCGGTAGTTCCAAGGTTCGCCGACGCAATAACCATCGATGCTTCCGGCTTGCAAGTCAGCTACCATCTGTGCTGGCGGAATGGTCTTCATATCAACATCTTCATCGGGGTCAATCCCGCCAGCCGCTAGCCAGTAACGCAGCAGCAGATTGTGCATGGATGCAGGATGTACTACTCCCATTGTGTGGCGTTGGTCGCGGGTGTGAAGCAGATATCTTTTGAAGTCGGATAATGTTTGTACACCCCGGTCGTAAAAGCGTTTTGCCAAGGTAATAGCGTTACCGTTGCGAGTCATGGTCAGGGCAGTGACAATGGGCAAGGGTTGGTTGTTATGTCCTCCCAATGTTAACCACATCGGCATCCCTGAAGGCATTTGGGCTGCATCCAAATAACCGCCAGTCATCCCATCGACAATTCCTCGCCAGCTGCTTTCTCGCACGAGGTTAACTTCATCTAAACCATGCTTGGTGAAAAAGCCTTTTTCTTTGGCAATGGCTAAGGGGGCACAGGCGGTAAGGGGTAAAAAGCCAATTTCTAAGTTAACTTTTTCTAACCCATGACGAACAATGTCCGCAGTTTTCCTAGACCGAATTTTCTTAATGCGTTTTTGCTGATTGAGGAAGTAAATCATCTCACTCCGCAAGCTGTAGTAACTGGGATGTTCTACAACTTCCATGCGTTTGCGGGGTCTGGGAATATCCACTTCTAGAATGTCGCCAATTTTGGATTCTGGGCCATTGGTCAACATCACGATTCTGTCAGACAACAGCACGGCTTCGTCTATATCATGAGTTACCATCACAGCCGTAACTTCATTTTCTTCGCAGATTTGCATGAGTTGTTCTTGCAAATTTCCACGAGTCAAAGCATCTAATGCGCCAAAGGGTTCATCTAACAATAGTAACTTGGGACGAATTGCTAAAGCGCGGGCGATCGCTACTCGTTGCTTTTGTCCACCTGATAACATCCCTGGCTGTTTGTCTGCATGGGTACGCAAACCCACCATATCAATATGTTTTTCGATAATGGCATTGCGATCGCTTGCGGATAAACCCTTCATTACCGAGTCCACGGCGAGGGCAATATTTTCTCTTACTGTCCGCCAAGGTAATAGCGAATAATTTTGGAACACCACCATTCTGTCTGGGCCGGGTTTGGTGATTCTTTGTCCTTCTAAGGTGACAAGACCCTGAGTTGGCAAATCCAAACCTGCAATTATATTTAATAGAGTGGATTTGCCACAACCGGAGTGACCAATCAGAGAAACAAATTCCCCTTTTTTAATTTGCAGATCAATTCCTTTGAGGGCGATATATTGACCACCGCCAGTAAGATTAAAAACTTTGTCAATTTGCTCAACAGCTACAAACATACTTATTTGTCCTTTGTCATTTGTCTTTTGTCATTTGTTTTTTGTCCTTTATCCTTTATCGTTGGTATGTGGTCATTAGTTTTTAGCTTTTTAAAAATGACCAATGACCAATGACTATTTTTGCTCTGCTGGTAAAATCTTGTTTTGCAGCCAACCCATCATTTTATCTAGCACTAAGCCGACAACGCCGATATAAACTAGAGCTAAAATAACTTCGCTGACGTTGTTATTTTGATAAGCATCCCAGATAAAAAATCCGATTCCGACAATACCGGACATGACGATTTCGGCGGCGATAATCGCTAACCAAGCTAAACCGATCGCAATTCTCAACCCGGTAAAGATGTAGGGTAATGCCGCCGGAATCAAAATATTAATGAAATAGTCTTTGCGATTTAGTTGCAGAACTTTGGCTACGTTGTTGTAATCTTCGGGAATTTGAGTAACGCCGACGGCAGTGTTAATTAAGATCGGCCAAATGGCGGTGATGAAAATTACGAATAAGGCTGCGGGTTCGTTTTGTCGTAAAGCTGCTAAGGAAATTGGTACCCAAGCTAGAGGTGGTACAGTCCGCAGTAGTTGAATGATCGGATCTAAAGCCTTGGACATCGTTTTATTAACCCCAATCAAAACGCCCAAGCCAATACCAACGATCGCAGCTAAGGTATAACTTATAGCAACCCGTTGCAGACTGGCGAGAATCTGCCAAAATAGACCTTTATCAAGGCCACCCCGGTCATAAAATGGCCAGAGAATGAGAACCCAAGTGTCTTGGATAACCTGTATTGGCCCTGGTAATGTTGCACCAGGAGTGAATGCAAATAGTTGCCAAATTGTCAGGAAGATGGCGAGCGCGATCGCTGGTGGTATCAGTTCAGAAAGTTGCTTTTGCAGACCGGATATAAAGCTATTACTCAATCTAGGGTTTGCAGGGCGTTTTTGGGCTATCGTCATGATGCTGTGCTGTCCTCAAATTTTACTTGTTTGTCATTTGTCAGTTGTCATTTATCCTTACTCATTTGTTTTTGACCAATGACTAATGACCAATGACCAATGACCAATGACCAATGACTAATGACCAATGACCAATGACCAATGACTAATGACTAATGACCAATGACTAATGACCAATGACCAATGACCAATGACTAATGACCAATGACTAATGACTAAATCGTGACCTTTTTGATTTTCAAACTCTTCAAATATTCTTCTGGTTTTTCGGGGTCAAATTTGATGCCATCAAAAAACTCTTCTACACCACGAGATGTATTTGTAGGAATATCAGCAGCAGCAATCCCAGCTTCTTTTGCAGCTTCTTTCCAAATATCTTCACGGTTGACTTTGTTGATCAGTTCTTTAGCCTTAGCAGCATTATTGGCAATATAATCTTTTGGTAAAAATCCCCAACGAACATTTTCAACTATGAACCATAAATCGTGACTCTTATATGGATAGGAAACACTACCTTTTTCATCTTTCCAGTAGTAAGCAGCCATTGATTTATCATCAATTTTGCGACCATCACCCATGTCATATTTGCCTTGATATGGATCGGCCAGAATTTCCGGTGAAGAAAGATTGAAATAATTTCGTCCAGCGAGAATTTGAGCCGCTTCTTTGCGGTTGTCAAAATTATCTAGCCACTGCTGTGCTTCCATAATTCCTTTTAAAATTGCTTTGGTAGCCTTGGGATTTTTATCAACCCAGTCGCCTCTGATGGCAAGATATTCTTCAGGATGATTTTTCCAAATTTCTGCGGTTAATGCTGCTATGTAGCCAATTTTCTCTTGCACCAGACGATAAGGCCAAGGATCGCCTGTACTAAAGGCATCCATTGTTCCTGTTTTCATGTTGGCCACAGTTTGCGCCGCAGGTACTGTGAGCAATTTGACATCTGCATCTGGATCTAAGCCACCTGCTGCTAACCAGTAGCGAATCCATAAATCTTGGTTGACGTGGGGAAAGGTGAATGCAGCAGTGAAGGGGGTTGAAGATTTTAATTCTTTAAATAAAGACTTAGCGCCAGCGAGTTGTAAACTAATACCTTTGCCTTTGTGCTTGTCTGCGATCGCAATTCCATTTCCATGTGTAATCAATTGACATAAGATATACATGGGAATTTTTTTATTTCCCTTGGTAATTAAACCTTCTGTAATTAAATGGGGCATTGGCATCTGCCATTGACCACCATCTATACCGCCACCCGCCGAACCAATTTCTACGTTGTCTCTGGCTGCACCCCAAGAAGCTTGTTTAGAAAGACCAACATCAGTCATGCCATACTTGGCAAAAAAGCCTTTTTCTTGAGCAATAATTAAAGGAGCCGCTTCTACAATGGGTATATATCCCAGCTTAACTGTAGTAGTTTCTGGTGTTTGTTCAGGACTAATATTAGCAGCCGACTGAGCAGTTGGTTGTGCTTGAGTGCTTCCACCAGTGGGGTTATCAGAAGGATTACCCAAACAGCCTTTAAGTAACACAGCACCACTAGACGCTCCGGCTGTTAAAATAAATTTGCGACGGGAAAATTGATTAAAAAATTCTGTCATAATATCTCCTAGAATGCAGTTTTTATTTCTTATAGCTATGACATTTAAGGCAAGAAAAATATAATATTTCTTGCACTATTAATGATTAATCAAGCTATAGTTAGTGAGGTGATTGTAGCTATTTCATCAATGACTATTTCAACCACCTATTAGCAAAAGCTTACAAAAAGTTATCCTTTGTAAGCTGGTGTGACGCAAAGCATCATTTACTTGTTGATATCAGTTTACAGGCTTTCAAGCCAAATTGGTTCATCTTTAACCGATAATTATTAAATAAATATTATATTGAATGTATAAGTAAAACTTTATCTGTTTTCCTTAATTCTACTAATAACTTTTAATATATTTTTTTCTCTATGATAACTATTATATCAAGACTATGATTTAGGAATAAACTTTAATGTATATACTTTTCTTGATAATAACTATTATATTTAGACTATGATTGAGCAATTTCATAATTTATCTATAAATAATTCAAGATTCAGTCGCTAGTAAATCTGAACCGGATTTTACGGCTTTGCTATCACGCATCGTCACATAACATAAAGTGATTTCGACGAACCTCTCTCCCTACCTTAAACTAAAATCCTTGCCTGGTAAGATACAAGCCTTAGCAGGTGAGGTTTTGAGTTGCTCAGGTTGATTATCAATAGTGTCAGCTTATTGATATAGTTCTAAGAGGATGTTTGATTAAGGTCGTCGAACTAACGTTAAAATACTTCTCAAAATATTAGCCCCAAAAAGTAGAGACGCAATATTATTGCGTCTCTATAAGCTGCCTTGTTAACTTTTTTTGGTGTAATTGCACCCAGCAAAAAGCGATAGTTGTTAATTAAATTATTCCTGGCCCTCTACCCCGTTTGTCACCCTTTTCTGTCAACTTGCCTTCCTGATCCTGATTAATTTCTCCGAGTTCTTCAATGCGTTGTGCAGTATCTTCTGCTGCTTGTTTGCGTGCATCACCCGGTTCTTCGTAGTACATTTCTGGTTCAATTGCATAGTTGTTCAACAAACCTTCTTTGTCCACGGTGTAGCCGTCAGTGGTGCGTACACTGCCCGGATCGGTTTGGTCATTGGTGGCGGAACCTGCCTGTTTCTCTTCTGTGGGGAGTGTTTTGTAATTAGCTCCTTCTCTTTCCATTCGAGCCGCTGTTTCAGCCGGGATAATACCGCGATCGTAGGTATCTACTTCAGCTCGATCAGATGAATCTATACCTTTGTTAACTCCTTCATTAGCCATAAATTATGTCCTCGTTAAAGAATCTATTAAATAACTTCAAAAACTAGATTAGACCGTTTTTCATCTTCGATCTACTATCTTGAGAAGTGACTTAAAATTAAAAATAATGTGATGTTCTCTATCTTTTGATGTATCCAAAAGACTAATCATAAGTCCAGTTAAATATTTATAATTTACGTTCATTGTGTAAAACAAGGGTTTTGGCTGAAGTTGACACTGATACCAATGAACATTATTGTGTCTCTACTGCATTTTGCACCCAAAATAGGATAGTTACAAAATTCCCGACTTCTGTAAAAAGTCGGGAATGTGAACCTTTGGATTGCTGTAATAAGTTTAAGCGTTAGGAAACTTATTCGCCTACAACTTGGTTTTTCAATAATTGAATTTCCTTAGCTAATTCTTGCCGAGTTGAAGCCTTAAGTAGATAACGGAAAATAAACCAGGTGGCGTAACCAATCCCAATTAACTCAAAAGTTGGTAATAGCAATGGAATACCATTAATCGCATTCAGTACTGCTAGTACTACCTTGGCTGTAACAATCGCCGCCAAAATTAAAGCAACAGTTATTAGAGGCTGCTTGTAATCTTTAAAAAAGCTGCTTAAGTATTCAGGCAATTGTCCCAAAAATTGAGAAATTTTTCTGCTAACTGCTTGCCCTTGAGATTCAGGCTCACGCGCTGGTGGTAGTCTGGGTAAGTTTGCAGTATCTGCACCTTCAAGTGCTAGCATACCTTGTGATGAGTTTGAATTGATGGATTCAAGTTGCTGTTGTTGGGTTTCCATAGTTTTTATTTTTGGTAAGTACAAAGGTTTGGATAACTTAACTAATCATAAATAAATATTAATTAGTTAGAGTTATCAGTCATTAATTGTTACTGGTCAGCAATAAATGTAACTGATCACTAAAACTGAGTAGGAGCAAATAAACTTATTTTTACCTACCTACTCAGTTGAATTTGTTGTTAGCTACCTGATTATCTCGGCGGGGCAACTGTTGCTTTGACAATTACAATTTTGACACCTTTAATTTCCTTAGCTAAAGGTTCAATTTTAGCCAACTCCTGTTGATTGTTGACAGTACCTCCAACAGTAACAGTTCCATCGTCTGCTGCTTCAACTGTTAGTTGACCTTTGGGTATGTTTGCCTCCAACTTGGAGCGAACTTCACTTGATAAGTCACCTTCGGCTCTTTGGGTGTCGCCACCCGTGGCATTATTGCGCTGTTCGCGGGCACGAATATCAGCATCAAGTTGTTTTCTGCGAACTTCGCTTTGTGCGTCTTTTTGAGAAGCTTCTGTTGTTTGTACGTTTGGTGATTGGGGAGCTTCATTAGGATTATTGGGTGCAGATTCGCTTGTTTTAGAAGCGTTATCACAAGCCGCAACACCAAAAACTAAAAGGCAACTAATTAAGACAGGGGTTAGCTTTTGCATATAGTTTAATTCGGAATCGAAGAATGAAGTTTGTTGATATTTCCGGCAGAAGTGAGGAGCAAGTTTTTTTAGTCAGGAGCAAAGCTTTCAACTTTTTGCTCCTGCAATTTTGGGGAATTAGTGTGATTGAAAACTACCTTTGGTTAGAGCTTTTCATCACGACGGTCAACAATGACTACGGTAGGATCGCCTTTATGAGGCTCTGTTGAGTAATTGGCGCGATCGCTATTAACAACTGGTGTGGGATAATCCGTCACTCGGTCAGTACCTGGGCGAACATTGCTGACATCAGTGGCATCATAGATGGCGAATTCTTCAATACCTCGACGTTTGAGAATCGTTTCAGCTTGGTGGATTTCAGCTTCCGTACCATCGATTATTACTAGGTAGTCGCCTTTTTGGAAGCGATCGCTATAAACTCGTGCCTCATTTTCAGGAATTCCCAAGCCAACGAGTCCGCCAACAATACCCCCGGCTGCTGCACCGATGGCACCACCAGCTGCTGTTGTTGCTAAAGCTGTGGCGACTGCGCCACCTGCAATCACAGGGCCAATTCCCGGAATTGCTAAAGTCCCAAGACCAACCAATAAGCCAGTCAAACCGCCGAGAACACCGCCTGTAGCTGCTCCAGTTTTTACGCCATCGTCTGCTTTATTACCTGTCCCGACCTTTTTATCTACATCTACACCAGCGATCCCTTGACCGTCTGGATCTTTGGCTATGATAGAGACTGTACTTAAGGGGAAACCTGCATCTCGTAATTCTGTAAGTGCGCCTTCTGCATCTCGACGATGAGAAAACACCCCAATTGCCCGTCTAGCTACACCACTACGAGCCGCAGTAGAAGTTGGAGCGACATAACCAGTGGCAGATGGAGTAACATTATCACCATCTGGGCGATCGTAAATGCCAAACTCTTCCACACCCTGACGATTTAGAATTTCTTGGGCTTTAGCGATTTCTGTATCTGTGCCATCGATGATGACTAAATAGTGTCCTCGCTTCACGCGCTCGTCATAAACTCTGGCTCGTTCTTCAGGAATTCCTAAACCAACCAATGCACCAAGCAAACTACCAGCTACTGCACCAATACCAGCTCCGGCGAGGGTTGTAGCTAGGGTTGTTGCTGCGGCTCCAGCTAGCATAATTGGCCCAATTCCAGGAATTGCCAAAGTCCCAAGACCGACTAATAAACCAGTCAATCCGCCCAAAGCGCCGCCTGTAGCTGCTCCGACTTTAGCGCCTTCATCAGATTTATCACCGACGCGATCGCGTACTTCAGCGCCAGCAATATCATCTTTGTCTCCATCCTCTGTAATCACAGAGACTCTATCCATGTCAAAGCCGCTGTTTTTCAATTCATGTAACGCTTTTTCGATATCTCGGCGATTGGAGAATACACCGACACCACGTTTATGTACACCTACAACCATTATTTTTTCTCCTCAACAAAAATTAATTATTCACTAATTCATAGCTCCTAATAACCCTTATTAATACATATTTAGATTATTTTCTCATCAATCGATTGGAAGAATTTTTATCTCTATCATTAGACATAGACGCTTTTATATATTAAAGTTTAGTAAAAAATCTTAAGTATCAAATAAATAAATATTTTATAAAAATTTAGATATTAACTATTTTTATTTATCAAAATTTTTTCTAAATGATTAGCTTTGAAATTACTATATATATCTATTTGTTTTTCTTTGTTAAAAAGTAATACGAATATTTGTTTTTTGTAAAATACGACTTTTGGCAAACAAAGTTATTACCTAAGAAGGTGTGAGCTTATATAGCTGATAATTAAGCTGATAAATAGGTATTTAATTAAGTGCAAGTGAGAAAATCCTATGTTTCAAGGTGTTTTAACTCTTTGGGGATGGAACTGGCTGCCTTTTGGATTAGCGCCAATAACTTTAGCTCAGGAAGTACTAACTCCAGAAGAAGCATCACTTCTTTTTTCTGGGCCTAAATTCTTAGTGGCATTGGTGGCTGGGGTCTTAATGGCATTTGCCTTTCAATTGTTATTGACAAACTTTTCAGTTGCTGTAGGAATTTCATCTTGGGAAATTGACTCAGATTCTGATGAGGAATCAGAAAGTTTGGGTAGTAAAATTCGTGAAGTTCAAGCTAAAGTTGGGGCTTGGGCGTTGATAACCGTTAGCATTGCATTATTTATTGCTTGTTTTCTAGCGGTAAAACTTAGCTTAATTGAAAGTGCATTTCTCGGAGCAATTATCGGTGTAGTCATTTGGTCTAGCTATTTCTCACTGGTAATTTGGTTTGGTTCATCGGCAGTTGGTTCTTTAATTGGTTCTATCGCTAGTACTGTTACTTCTGGTTTTCAAGGTCTGATGGGGACAGCAACTGCTGGCATGGGTGCTAATGCTGCGAAAAAACAGTTACTTTCTACTGCTGAGGATATTACAGCCGCAGTTCGGCGGGAGTTAACTTCAGGTTTTGATCCTGAAGGTATTAGAAATACTCTCCAAAGTTCCTTAAGTTCTCTACAATTGCCAAAGCTGGATATCACAGAAATTCGTAGTCAATTTGACCAGCTTCTTAAAGATACAGATTTGCAATCTATTGCTAACAGCGATTTATTGAAAAACATTAATCGCCAAACATTAGTTGATTTGATCAGCAGTCGCACAGATTTATCTAAAGAAGATATCAATGGCATTACTGATCAATTCCAAGGTGCTTGGCAACAAGCTTTGAATCGCAAAAATCCCACAGAACAAGTAATTAATTTGCTTAAGTCTGCTACTCCCGAAGAACTGAATTCGGAGCAATTAGGTGAACGGCTTCAACAACTGGTTACAGTGGGAGGTGGTAATGGTAAGCAAAGCAATGGTGTGATGAAGCAAGCTATTCGATTTGGCTTGAGCGCCGCTGTACCAGCAGTGCTGGATCGGGTAAACCTTTCCAATATAGATGTAAGCAAAATTACAACTCAGTTGCAAAAGCTGAAAGAGAAAGTTCAAGATGTAGATGTCGATCAAATCACAGAACAACTCAAAAAGCTTAGAGAGCAAGCAACTGAGCAAGTAGCTGCAAGATTGCCAATATCGCCCGAAAACACGATTAAGTCAGATGTAGAAGACTATATATTGAATTCATTTCCTTGGCACTTTAATAAAATTACGCTAAGAGATGAATTTAGAGAAGTCATCTATGATGTGAATGCAGATCCGACAACTGTGAGACGGGAGTTAGAAGAACTCAATCAAGAATATTTCGCCAACTTGCTAAAGCAACGGAGTGATATTAATGAAGCCAGGATAAAAGAAATTTCCGAACAAATGGAAAGCGATCGCTCGGAAGTTTTAGAAACTGTAAAACAGGCTCAAGGAAAAGAAAAAGATCAAGATTTCCGCAGCCGCATCGAAGATTATCTGCGTTCAACTGGGAAAGAAGAACTCAACCCTGAAGGCATTGAACGCGATTTCGCCAAGTTGGTAGAAGATCCAGAAGCCGGGTTTGAAGATTTAAGTAGCCGCTTCGGGCAATTTAACCGCGACACTTTTGTACAATTGCTCCAACAGCGTCAAGATATTAACGAAGAAGAAGCTAATAATATTGTTAGTCAACTCGAACAAAACCGCGATAATATCTTGAATCGTGCCAGAGATTTGCAAGAACAAGCAAAAGCTAAAGCCGATGAACTGCGCCAAAGAGTAGAAGATTATCTGCGGAATACTAATAAAGACGAACTCAATCCTGAAAGTATCAAACGTGAGTTTAGAGTTTTATTGGAAGATCCGCAAGCCGGAATTAGCCTTTTGCGATCGCGCTTATCGCAATTCGACCGAGATACACTGGTACAATTGCTCAGTCAACGTCAAGATTTGAGCGAAGAACAGGTAAACCAAACTCTCGATCAGCTGCAAGCAGTCCGAGATAATATTTTGCAAGTACCGCAGCAAGCCAAAGAACAGTACGAAAAAACGACAAAAGCGATCGCTGAATATCTCCGCAATACTAATTTGGAAGAACTTAATCCAGAAGGTATTAGGAGCGATTTGGAAAAATTACTCGATGATCCTAAAGCGGGTGCATTAGCATTGCGCGATCGCTTATCTCAAGTTGATCGAGAAACCTTGGTTAAACTTGTGAGTCAGCGCGGAGACTTGAACCCAGAGCAAGTTAATCAGATTATTGATCGCGCTCAAGATGCGATTGGTGATATTGTGAGAGCGCCAAGACGTTTAGCCAAGCGTACCACTCAAGTAGCTTTAGATTTTGAAGCCAATCTTGAAAAATACCTGCAAAATACCAATAAAGAAGAACTCAACCCGGAAGGAATCAAACGCGATTTGCAATTGCTGCTGTCTTCTCCCCGCGCTGGAATTGGGAATTTAAGCGATCGCGCCTCCAAATTTGATCGTTCGACAATTGTGGCGCTGCTATCTCAACGGGAGGATATCTCAGAAGAGGAAGCTAACCGGATTGTGGATCAAATCGACTCGGTTCGCAGTTCGATAGTTGAACAATTCCAGCAGATTCAGCAGAGGGTGCAATCAGTGCTTGATGGAGTTTTTGGTAATGTTCGCAATTATTTAAACTCGCTGGATCGTTCGGAACTCAACTATGAAGGGATTAAGCAAGACTTTGCGAAAGTGTTCGACGATCCACAAGCTGGATTTGAAGCGTTGCGCGATCGCCTCAGTGAATTTGATCGTGACACCTTAGTTGCTGTGATCAGTTCTCGTGAGGATATTTCGGAGGCGGATGCTAACCGGATTATCAACCAAATAGAAGCGGCGCGAGATGGCGTACTGCAACGAGCTGAACGCATCCAGAAAGAAACCCAAAAACGCCTGAAAGCGATCCAACACCAAGCTAAAAAGCAAGCCCAAGAAACCAAAAAAACCGTTGCAAATGCGGCTTGGTGGTTATTGGGGACAGCATTAACTTCCCTTGCAGCTAGTGCGATCGCTGGTGCGATCGCTGTTACAGGTATAAATCTACCTGGGTAAACTATAATACCTTGGGTTGAGAAGAATAGTAGGTTGGGTTGAGCAACAGCGAAACCCAACAAAGCCTAGTCCTAACGCACCGAAAATATAAGATGGTGCGTTAGCCTACGGAATAACACACTCTTGCATTACTAGGTTAACCAATGGCACTAAGAGAAAATCAAGCTTTTTGTAACCCGCGTAGGCGGGTTTTGTTTGTGTAGCGATGTCTACAAGACGCGATAAATCGCCGTCTCTTGCCTTAATCGAACCGTATTGATATCGGCAACTACAGAGGACAAACTGTTCAGATTGCTCATATCATAGGCTGATGTATAAATCTCTATCAGTCGATGTTAAATATTCAGTAAGAAATATAACGCAAATATGAAGACCTACATTTTAGCTACAGCCGCATTTTTAACCACAATCAGCTTGACAACAACCGTACAAGCAGCAAATTCTGAACACGTTAGACAGTTATTAGCAACTAAACAATGTCAAAACTGTGATTTAACTAGTGCAGGTTTAGTAATGGCTGACTTATCTGGAGCCAATTTGAGCGGTGCTAATCTTACAGGCGCTAACCTCAGCCGGGCAAACTTAAGCGGCGCAGATTTGCGCGGTGCAAACTTAAGCGGCGCTAGTTTATTTGGTGTTAACCTGAGCGAAGCTAAATTTAGTGGCGCAAATTTGGCGGGTGCTGATTTGAGAAACACTTATCTAACAAATGCAGAATTAACTGGTGCTTACCTAAATGGCACTAACTTTCAAGGCGCAGTTGGTATACCATCACAAATTGCTTCACCAGAAGATTTTTATGCTTGGGGTGTAGCAGAAGCCCAAAAAGGCAACCAACAGCAAGCAATTAGTTATTTTAATCAAGCGATCGCTATTAAACCAGAATATGCAGGTGCCTATTTAGCTCGTGGTGTCGCCCGCTACCAAATATTGGATAGACAAAGTGCATTCCAAGATGCCCAAGTTGCTGAAAAATTGTTTACATCCCAAAACAATAACCCTGGAACGCAAACAGCCCAAGCTTTTATCAAAGAACTACAAACACCGGTAAATGAGAAAGTAAGCACTGGTAAACCTAGTTTCATTGACTTTTTAGGAAGTCTTGGCTCAGTCTTGCTCCAGTTTTTACCTTTTTAAGTGCTGAGTTCTGACGGGAGAGTTGCAAGAACAGGAGAGATAATAACTAATGACTAATGACTAATAATTAATAATGAGTTTATCCAATGAATTGTGGGCAGCAAATCAAGATTTAGCTAAAGCTTGCCTAGATCATCCTTTCGTTCAAGGCATTGGCGATGGTACTCTTGAGCAAGTGAAATTTGCATACTACGTAGGGCAAGATGCTTTTTTCTTAGAAACTTTTGCTCGTGCGTACAGTATTGCCGCAGCTAAAGCACCAGACTGGTTAGGTTTCACCACATTTCATAACTTAGCTAGTGAAGTTTTAAAAGAACTGCAACTGCATAGTGGCTATGCTTACCAGTGGGGAGTCAATTTGCATTCTGTAGAACCTGCATCTGCTACCCGCCGCTATACTGACTTTTTATTAGCAACTGCTTGGACTGGAGATGTCGGTTTAACGGCTGCGGCGATGTCTCCCTGTATGCGTCTCTATGTCTTTTTAGGAGAACAGTTAGCTGATAATGGTATTCCTGATCATCAATATGCAGACTGGATTCGGACTTACAGCAGCACAGACTTTCAACCATTGGCACAACAATTAGAAAATTTGGTTGACAATTGTGCTACCACCAATTCTGTTGTCCATTCAACCTACCGTTATGCGATGTTTTGTGAGCGTGACTTTTTTCAGGCTGCGTGGATTTTAGAGCCGTCTGCTTAATATAGCAATCCTATTTGAGTTGTGAAAACGATCGCACCGCCCATACATGAGAAAATCAGATAATACAATCGCAATACAAGCGATGATGGCACCCAAGGAAAAGATGTCAGAAAATTTGAGAAGCCAAGTTGTGACGCAAGGCGTGCAGCGATCGCCAAATCGAGCTATGCTGCGGGCAGTTGGTTTTAAAGATGAAGATTTCAATAAAGCGATTGTGGGCATTGCCAATGCCTATAGTACGATTACTCCCTGTAATATGGGGATAAATCAACTGGCACAAAGGGCAGAGGTTGGGATTAAAACCGCCGGGGCGATGCCGCAAATATTTGGCACGATTACCATTAGCGATGGGATTTCGATGGGAACTGAAGGGATGAAATATTCCCTAGTGTCGCGGGAAGTAATTGCTGACTCCATTGAAACCGTCTGTACTGGGCAAAGTATGGATGGTGTGCTGGCTATTGGCGGTTGTGATAAAAATATGCCAGGGGCAATGCTGGCGATGGCGCGGATGAATATCCCTGCTATCTTTGTTTACGGTGGCACAATTAAACCCGGTCATTACAACGGACGTGATTTAACTGTTGTCAGTTCTTTTGAAGCCGTTGGGCAACACAGTGCTGGAAAAATTGACGATAAGGAACTATTAGAAGTTGAAAGTCGGGCTTGTCCTGGTGCGGGTTCTTGTGGGGGAATGTTCACGGCTAACACCATGTCTTCAGCATTTGAAGCAATGGGAATGAGTTTGCCCTATTCTTCGACAATGGCAGCCGAAGATGCCGAAAAAGCCGACAGTACAGAAAAATCAGCGCTTGTCTTAGTCGAAGCTATTCGCAAACAAATCTTACCCCGGCAAATTATCACCCGCAAATCTATTGAGAATGCCATTTCTCTGATTATGGCGGTGGGTGGTTCGACGAATGCAGTATTGCATTTTTTAGCGATCGCTCGTGCCGCTGATGTAAAGTTGACTTTGGACGACTTTGAAACTATCCGCGCCCGTGTCCCTGTCTTGTGTGATTTAAAACCAAGTGGTAAGTATGTAGCTACAGACTTACATAAAGTCGGTGGTATTCCCCAAGTCATGAAAATGCTGCTTGTGCATGATTTACTACATGGAGATAGTCTTACCATTAGCGGTCAAACAATTGCAGAGATATTAGCAGATATACCAGAAGAACCCTCTGCCAACCAAGATGTCATTCGTCCTTGGAATAACCCGATGTATCCCCAAGGACACTTGGCTATTCTCAAAGGCAATCTGGCAACAGAGGGGGCTGTAGCTAAAATTACCGGAGTTAAAAAGCCAGTAATTACTGGGCCGGCACGGGTATTTGAATCGGAAGAAGCCTCTTTAGAAGCAATTTTAGCGGGTAAGATTCAAGCTGGTGATATTCTGGTCATCCGCTACGAAGGGCCTAAGGGCGGCCCTGGAATGCGGGAAATGTTGGCTCCCACCTCGGCAATTATCGGCGCTGGGTTGGGTGATGATGTGGGATTAATTACCGACGGGCGGTTTTCTGGCGGTACTTACGGTATGGTGGTTGGTCATGTTGCGCCAGAAGCGGCAGTTGGGGGTGCGATCGCTCTTGTACAAGAAGGTGATAGTATTACCATTGACGCACCTGCTCGCTTATTGCAGTTAAATGTATCTGAGTCAGAATTAGCTCATCGTCGTGCTAATTGGCAACCTCCCACACCACGTTACACTAAAGGCGTGTTGGCGAAATATGCCAAGTTGGTATCTTCTAGTAGTATTGGTGCTGTGACAGATTTGGATTTATTTTAAGACAAAGTTCTTGATTTTGTACAAGAGGCTGTGACTTGGAGATTTAGGAGCCAGAAGTAATAATATTCTGGCTTCTAATTCATTTGAAAATCTGGCGTTGCTGAGGGGAAATATGGATTTGTATCACGCAGAGTCGCAGAGTCGCAGAGAGTAAGAGTTCAGCAACGCCGCACTTTACTCTTTGGTCAAGTCGTCAGAAAAACGCTGCTGTCTTGGAATTTTGCGATAGTGATGTAGTTGATTGGTAGTAATTGGCTGTTGCTTTTGAGTAGCGGTATCTGGCCAACCTAAATCTTTGAGGATTCTCCGGGCTGCAACTTCACCTGTTCTACAGCCACCTTCCATATACCCTTGGTAGGATAGGGAGCAGTGTTCGCCAGCAAAAAATAGATTACCTACACGTTTTTGTTCAGCTCCAGCTATGCTCGTCCATTGTCCGACTAAATAGCAAGCATAGGAGCCTCGCGTATACTGCTCTCCAGGCCAATAGGCGCGAATAGCTTGGTCTTGATACACATTTTTGATTCCAGGGAAAATCTGATTTAATTGTGGTAAAAGTATTTGGGCTTGAGATTCTGCTGAACCCTTGCCCAAAGATAAACCATGTTCACCACCAGTAAAGTTAGTTATCAGACCTTTGGAGCTTTTTTGGTAGCGACTGGATTCCCAAGTGGCTTGAAAGCCTGTATCAGTAAATGTTGATGCTGTTGAGTTATATTTAGTGCGCCACAATTTTTGTTGATAGGCTGTAATTAATTTGGCATTTGTACCATATCCTAATTCGGCGATCGCTTTTCGTTTAATTGCTGGTAAATTGACATTCAACTTCACTAAACGCAATGTACTAAAGGGCAATGTCAACAAAATTCTTTCATAAGTACGATCAAATTTTTTATAGCCAGACCGTAAACTAACTCGATAGCGCCCATCAGGACGGATAGTGATAGCTTCTAACTCTGTTTCAGTTTCTATAACATTTGCTAAAGAATTCGCTAGTAGACGGGGTACTTGAGCGTTACCACCACGAATAGTATAACGTTCGTCACTTTCGCCGTATACTGAAAATGTATCAGTGTTAGTACCAATTAAAAACAGTAGATTCAAACAGGATTGTTCTTCTGGTTCTCGACCATATTCGGTAGTATAAGCAAGCTCCAGCATCTCCTGTAGAATTGGATTAATTTTTCCTTGCTCTAAATACTGTGTAATTGAGGTATTATCTAAAGCGATCGCTGCCTGATTGTGAGAGCGATAGGTTACATCTCCATCACCAATAGCAGCTAAATCTTGCTCAATCTTCTCTGCTAAAGGTATGAAGTAAGTAATAATTTCTGATTCGGGAATTTTGCGCCCTTGAAAGTACCATGTTTCTGGCACTAATCCCTTATCCGCAGCCAGTAAATCGGCTGTTTCTAAACCAAGTTCTTGAGCAAGCGATCGCAACTTGGTATGATCTGTATCGATAAATTCGCCACCCAGTTCCACAGTTACGCCAGTACCTGCTGCATTGGCTAAACTCCGTATCCTACCACCGACACGGTTTCTAGCCTCAATCACGTCCACAGGAACCCCAGCTTGCCGTAAGCGATAGGCAGCAGTCAAACCAGCAATTCCCGCACCCACTACTAGCACTTTGGGAATGGTAGCGAAAGCCGTAGAATCACGTCCATTATGCCAGGTAGCCGTAGCGATCGCACTTGCTAATCCCAAACCTCCATAAAGTAAACGGCGACGAGTAGTTCTTTGTTGTAAAATGTCAACTATCTCATCTGTGGGAATACCAGTTTTTATCGATGCCCTCGCAATTTTATAAGCGCGTTGCAAAGATATCATTAATGCAGACCTAGCCATTGAATGCACCTTATATTATTGCTAATTATCAAATACTATTAATAATCGCAGGTTTAGATGAGTTTTTTGATAAAGTAATGAAATTGAAACATGAAGTAATTAAATTAAAATTATAAAGTAATTAAATTCCAATATGAAAATTAATCAAATTCCTCCTGGAAGCTTTGGTCTACCTATATTAGGTGAAACACTTTCCTTTGTTTTTGACCGCGACTTTGCCAAAAAGCGCTATCGCCAGTACGGGCCTATCTTCAAAACTCATCTTCTTGGCAAACCAACTGTAGTAATGGCAGGACCGGAGGCGTTAGAGTTCATTTTGTCCAGCCACATGGAGAATTTTTCTTGGCGCGAAGGATGGCCTGATAATTTTAAGACATTGTTGGGTGAATCACTTTTTCTGCAAGATGGAGAGGAACACCGCAGAAACCGCCGCTTGATAATGCCAGCGTTGCATGGCCCAGCATTGACGAATTATGTCGCCACAATGGAAGATATTACACGTAGTTATCTGCAAAAGTGGGAGAAGAAACAGGAGTTTACCTGGTTCCAAGAGTTTAAACAACTGACGTTTGATATTGCCAGTCAATTGTTATTGGGTACGCGTCCTGGCCCCGAATGTGTCCGCCTGAGTCAGTTGTTTACAACCCTAACAAATGGACTGTTTGCTATTAATCCGTTGCCCTTACCATTTACTACATTTGGTAAAGCTATCGCTGCTCGCAACCAGATTTTAGAGCATCTAACTCAAGTTGTCAGAGAACGTCAGCAGAACCCAACTAAAGACGTTCTCAGTTTGTTAATACAAGCTAAAGATGAAGATGGTAATAGCTTAAGTGAAAAAGAAATCATCGCTCAAGCGGTGCTATTACTCTTTGCTGGACATGAAACAACTACTTCAATGCTGACTTGGTTATGTGTAGAATTAGCCCGTCATCCAGAAGTGCTAGAAAGAGCCAGAGAAGAACAATTACAACTTGCAACTAAAGGTGATTTAGATTTAGAACAATTAGGGAAAATGCCTTATTTAGAGCAAGTTTTGTGGGAAGTCGAAAGATTGCATCAACCTGTCGGAGGTGGATTTCGTGGTGTGATTAAAGAATTTGAATTTAATGGTTTTCATGTTCCTGCTGGTTGGAAACTACTTTATTCAATTGTGATAACTCATAGTCTACAAGAAATTTACTCCCAACCAGAGCGTTTTGATCCAGAGCGTTTCAGTCCCCAGCGCCAAGAACACAAAAAATATCCTTTTAGTTTAGTTGGTTTTGGTGGTGGGCCACGCATCTGTATTGGCATAGCTTTTGCCAAAATGGAAATGAAGATTGTTGCTGCAAATCTTCTACGTAGTTATCATTGGGAGATATTGCCCAATCAAAGTTTAGAAACAGTTATGGTTCCCACAAATCGCCCCAAAGATGGGTTGCGAGTTCGATTTCAGCCCCAGTGAAATATTTTATGGCACCTCAAATAGACATACATTTTCCTAAGGAAGTTTTGCAACGCTTGCAAAATGCGAAAGATTTTGTAAACGAAAGTGTTAACTCTCTAACTAATTCAGCACAACAAGTTGGGGAGTCTTTGAAGGCAACAGCAAGTACAACGACAGATAAGGCAATTGATACAGTTACGACAAGCTTAGAACAAACTTGGCAAACGGCTGAACAATTTAATAGTACAACATCCCAAGCAGTTAAAGAAGCATTGGCATCTTCTGTGAGCAATTGGCTGATACAACATCCAGTATTTTTTAAGTTAGTTCAAATACTAGGTTGGGCAGCTAATCACCCAATTATCAGTTTAGTGATTTTGCTGTTTGCACTTGCTATACTTGGGAGCGTTATCAAAGCAATCATCCGTTTAATTGGGACAGCTAGTTGGTCAATACTCCAAGTTCCGATAAAATTACTTCAGGCTTTAGTTAAAGTTAGCTTTTTATCCTTAACTAAAGTTGGTGGTTTTGCCGTTCAAAAAATAACCGACGCTCAAACAATTGATAACCTGCCAGTTTTGCTACCTGAAAACTTTCAAACAAATAAACAACAAAGATTGGTAAAAATTTCTAATCGTTTAGAAGCAATTCAAAAGGAACAGTATGAGCTTTTACAAGAAGCAGCAGACTTGATTGCTTCCGATAAAATCGAGATAAAAATACCAGAAACTAAATCGGTAATAAGCATTGAATCACATCTTAGCTGAGTTCGACGGTAGAACCGGAGGCAACAATACTGCCTTTTTGCATAGCGGGATATTTCTTGGCATATTCCAGTGCCATAGGATCAACTAAACATATAGGAATCCGGTTTGATTTCTGAAAATATACGTAGGATGTGTTAGCGACAGCGTAACGCATCAAACCCTTAATAATAGTGCGTTACGAACTCCGTTCTAACACACTCTACAATACCTAATTTTGTTCAAAAATCAAATAATAATCCTATAGACCAGCAGCGCTTTGTTCAGAGACAATAGAAAAAGCCCATATAATATTATCGATTTAGTTATGACGACTACACTTGCATCTGCTGTTAAACCAAGAGCCGAAGATAGTTTTGCCATTACTTTTGCACCGTTGTCTCTTGAAGAAATCTACACCAAGTCTAATGATCCAGCCAACGGTGCTGTAGTTGTGATGAGTGGGATGGTTCGCAATCAAACCGATGGTAAACCTGTGGTTGCCCTAGAGTATCAAGCTTACGAACCGATGGCATTACAAGTATTTTATCAAATTGCTGCTGATATTCGCTTATCTACGCCTGATGTGAATCGAGTGGTGATTTACCATCGCACAGGACGTTTGCAAGTTGGGGAAATTAGCGTTTTAGTAGCAGTGGGTTGTCCTCATCGGAGTGAAGCATTTGAAGCTTGCCAGTATGCTATTGATACCCTTAAACACAATGCCCCTATATGGAAGAAAGAACATTGGGAAGATGGTTCTAGCCGTTGGGTGAGTATTGGTGCTTGTGAAAAGTTAGAAGAAAATTGTTAAATTGTTTAGCACACATCTCCTGAACTCGGCGTTGAAATTTTGTTCATTTCGCCAAACTTGGGACTCCACCAGCCTTTGGGTGTACTGAAGTAAGCTACATCTTGATGTTTTTTATCCTTCCAAGACTCTTTGACAGAACACCGCAGCATTGTTTTGCTCTGTCCATCTTTAGTATAGTTGTACTCTTCTAAGGGCTGTTTGCATACTGGGCAGGGGTACGATGTGATATTGACCGGGGGCTTTTGGGGATTTTCACCAATAGCTGCCTTAGTCCGGGGTGGCTGCCAAGTTTTGTTGAGGTCACTCCAAAATAGGACAATATCCGCACACCCACTGATACATTTGAGGAAGAATTTCTTTTTGACCTTACTGCTGGGAATTTTGACTAGAAAATTATTGCAATCAGGGCAACGAGTTCTAGAAGTTTCATATTTGCGTTCAACAGCAGCAACCTTATTTGTCGGAGATGAATTGAAAACTAGAGTTTTAGCTTTCGCCAGCGCTGGTACAAAATAATTCTGGTTCCAGTTTATCAGGTAATGCTGCCACGGCTGTTTTCCTTGAGCGATCGCATCCAAAGCATCCTCCATCTTGGCGGTAAATTCCGCCTCTAGCAAATCCGGCAATGCCTTGAGCAAAAAAGCATCCACTTCTAATCCCAAGGCTGTGGGTTGCAGGTGGCCTTTTGTCTGCTGGACATAATCTCGCTTCTTCAAAGTAGAAATGGTAGGAGCATAAGTACTTGGGCGACCTATTCCTTTGCGCTCCATCAACTGTACAAGTTTTGGTTCACTGTAGCGGGGTGGTGGTTGTGTCTGTTTCTGCTCATGCTCGGCATTTTTCAGAGTCAACATCTGTCCCTGTTGCAAAAAAGGCAAAATTGCATCCTTGCTAAGATTATTCCAGTAACGAGCATAACCGAAAAACTCTACCACTTGTCCTCTAGCTTGCCACAGGAGCGAACCAGACTGAGTGATGATTTGAGTTTTACGAAGTTGGGCAGAGCGACACTGAGAGGCCATTGCTCGTTTCCAAATCATCACGTACAAGTTAAATTCATCACCAGGAAGTTCCCCTCGCAACTCGGTTGAAGCCCGAAATACGTCTGTTGGACGAATCGCTTCATGAGCTTCCTGAGCCGTTTTAACACTGCGATGATGAGCAACCTGCTGCGGCACATTCGGCGGATCATGCTGCTCTAACCATTGACGTGCACTGGTGCAAAACTCTGTACTCAACATTACTGAGTCTGTCCGCATATAGGTGATTAACCCTGCCTCATACAGCTTTTGGGCTAATATCATCGTCTTATCTGGAGCAAATTTCAGCTTTGAGCCAGCAGCTTGTTGAAGAGTTGAGGTTATAAAGGGTGGAGGTGGTTGGCGGTTAACAATCTTTCCCTCAAAGAGAATAACTTGATGAGGATAACGCCGTGCTTCTTCAACTAAGCGTGTTGCTTCTGCTTCTGAAAGAACACGTTTAGACTCTGGTGTTTCTGTGCTATTGCTTGCTGCGTCATCGTGAGTTTCCGTGGCTTGTTCTGGTGCATCTGAACGAGTATTTACTGTCCCGTGGTAGAAAGCTCGGAACCCTTCAACATAATCTACCCATACATTCCAGTAGTCTTGAGGGACAAAAGTCAGAATTTCTCTTTCTCGCTGACAAATCAGGTGTAATGTAGCGCTCTGAACTCTGCCAACACTCTTAGCGCCGTTGTTCAATGCCCAAACTAAGGGACTTCCCTTATAACCCACCAGCTTGTCTAGACAATCTCGGCATAATCCGGCTCCTACCAAGTTGAAATCAAGCTTTCTGGGATTAGCGATCGCTCCTCGAACCGCAGATGCCGTAATTTCTGTGTAAACGACTCGTTTCGGATCTCTCAGACCGAGTATTTCTTTAAGATGCCAAGCGATCGTCTCCCCTTCACGGTCTGAATCAGTTGCTAAGACAACTTCAGTTACTTGCTTAACAGCAGCCTTTAATTGTCCAATTGTTTCCTTGGCCCGTTGGTCACGCGGTACATAATTGCACCGTACACTATTGCCATCCATAGTAAAGCCCAGGGAATCTTCTCCCTGATCGCTGAGTTCTCGGATGTGTCCACAACTAGCACGCACAATCCACTCTGAACCGAGAATTTGACTGAGCTTTTTGACTTTGCCAGGAGATTCAACCACTAAAAGGCGTTTCGGCATGGCGCTTGTTTTCTGGATATTCTATAAAAGTAGGCAATTAACTCTTTATAGTACATTTTAGTATTTATGTACTATAATAAATCCGCTTTTATAGTCTAAGATACAAATTTTCAGTGCGATGCTTGGGTTGGGCTAGACTTAACATATTTTAAGCGAATCTTTTTTTTCAACCAGTAAACGGTTGTGTCCACTACAAATCAATCACCAAACCAGTAGAACGCTTAACTTTAACAGATTACGGGTTGACACTTTAGAGACTGGCTCAATATTTACTAATCTATGCGGAATTAATACCACCAACACTGAAGTTGATAGCAGCAATACAAACAAATTATGAGCAAAATTATGAACACAACCAAGAGATATTTTTTACCCCTTATTTTTGCGACAATTGTTGTCAGCCTCAGCAGTTGTAGTTCTAACCCCACCGCTAGTAATATTGACACTGGAACCCCATCCCCTACCACAACACCTACAAACAGGGCATTGTCTTCGACTCCCAGCCAGACTCCTAGCGTAGCTCAGTTGAGAGAAAAATCTCTCACTCAAGAATCTCCTAAGGAAAATACGCCTTCTTTGTCAACTTCTAAAACTGTCAATAGCAAAACTACCAACGTCACACTGTACACAAGTGATACCCAATGTCAAAAACTAATTCCAGAAAAGGTTTCAGTACCAGCCGAAGAGCCAGTAACAAACGTAGTTGGTAAAATCATCGAGAAACGGGATACAAGCGACTTTAGCTTATCTGGGTATCGTGTCAACATCAAAAATGGGATTGCTACAGTTGATTTGCGAATATCTCCTGAATCAAAGCGGCAAATAGCTTCTCTTTCTAGTTGTGAACAGTTTGCTTTGTTTGGCAGTGTCCGCAAAACTCTGACAAGTAATGCTCAATGGAATATTAAAGAGGTTCGCTTCACCGAGCGAGGTCAGGATATTGTTCTTTAAGTGACACAAAGTTTCAAACTCTGGATGTTCATTAGTGGGTATTGGGGAGAATTATTCCCAATACCCATTCTCTTACAGATTACTTTCAATCAACTGGCGATATTCGCTCTTTTGCTTCACACCTTTAACTTCCTTCACCATCTCCTGATTTTTGAATAATTGAACCGTTGGCGTTCCTGTCACACCAGCATTTGCAGCAATATCTCGGTCTTTGTCGATGTCAATTTCTACAAAATGAATTTTGCTGTCAAATTCATCCACCACTTTATTTAAAATTGGTTTCAGGGTATGGCAAGGGCCGCAGCCAGGAGAGACGTATTTAACAAGGATTAAGCGATCGCTTTCATGGAATAATTTCCGTAAAGCATAACCTCCATCATGGCGCGTCGTATTCAAATTAAATCCAGCTTCTTCCTCAGCTTCAGTCTTTTTGGTTGGCTGATGTTCTAATTCATTATCTGCTGTTTCTAGTTGTTGATGGAATTCTTGAATTAAGCTAGTAGATGACAACCAACGTTCTGCTAACATCGCCGCCATACAGCCAGTACCCGCAGCCGTAATTGCTTGCCGAAACTCGTGATCTTGGACATCGCCAGCAGCAAAAACGCCCTCTACACTGGTTTCTACAGTACCATGCTTAGTGGCAACATAACCTACCTCATCCAGTTCTAATTGCCCCTTAAATAAAGAAGTATTGGGAGTGTGGCCAACGGCGTAGAATAAACCTTTAGCGTGCAGTTTGCTTTCTTCACCAGTTTTAGTATTGCGGATTTTCACGCCTTCCATGTGACCATTACCGAAGATATCCACGGCTTCTGTGTTCCAATGCACCTGGATTTTTGGATTGCTCAAAACACGGTCTTGCATGGCTTTAGAAGCCCGCATTTTATCAGTGCGTACCAACATATTTACCTTAGAACCGTATTTAGTGAGGTAAATTGACTCTTCCGCCGCCGAGTCGCCAGCACCAATTACAGCCAATTCTGCGCCGTGGAAAATTGGTGTTGCACCATCGCAAATTGCACAAGCGGAGATACCCCGACTCCAAAATTCATGTTCACTGGGTAAACCTAAACGCTTTGCTGTTGCACCAGTAGCAATGACGATGCTGTTGGTTTTAATTTCCCTTTCTTCTGAGCGGACAGTAAAGGGACGCTGACTCAAGTCAACTGAGATAACATCTTCAGTATATAGTTCAGCCCCCCAGCGCTCCGCCTGTGCCTTCATCTGATCCATCAGTTCCGGCCCGGTAATCCCTTGGGGAAACCCTGGAAAGTTCTCGACTTCCGTTGTTGTCATTAGTTGTCCACCAGGTAAACCCCCGGCTTGGAAACCTTCAAATACAACGGGTTTCAGGTTAGCTCGTCCGGCATAAATGGCGGCTGTATATCCTGCTGGCCCAGAACCGATAATTACTAAGTTTTCTACTGTGGGGTTAGTCATGACCATATCCAAACTCATAACGACTACGTTTAATATAGCATAACAAACTGTGATTGGCTACGTCATGGTGGAAGCGATGTCTGCGACGGGCTACGCCTACGCAAAATGCCTACGGTACTATGCGCTCAATACTTGTCAAATATCCTCTTAACCGTTAAGCAGGGCTATTTCGTTCTAAACATAAACCGCCCAGAACTAAAGTTCCGGGCTAATAGCTAAAGTCCGTTAAAACGGACTATAACCCAATACGCTTGGATTAAGGCTAAAAACTAAAACTGGCGTAGGTTGGGTTGAGGAACGAAACTCAACATTATCAAGGGTTTGGTGCCGTACTCTCCTTGCTAACACAACGCCAGTTCGCTCAAGTCGGGAAACCCGCCCACACGACTGGCTCCCCTACATATCTTTTCAGAAATCAAACCGGATTCCTATAGATACAGAAGTATTTTCTGTAATATTATGTGCCTCACAATTACAGACTTAGAGCAACTACAAACCGAGCATCCAGAATGGCAGATGGAGTTCGTAGAGGGAAAAATCATAGTTTCTCCGCCATCAGATTACGAGTCAGAGGAAATTGGCGCTCGGTTGAGTACCTTCTTAAATATTTGGGTGATGTCGCGCAAGCTAGGGCGTGTGACTGGTTCTAGCGCCGGGTTTATCCTACCAAATATAGAAGAGGATGACTCGGAAAAAAGGAACCTGCGATCGCCTGATGTGTCTTTTGTTTGCGCTGATCGGTTGAAGAAAACCAAACTCTCGCCAAACTTTTTTTCTCAAGGTGATAGGAAAGCGATCGCAGTTGGGTAAGTTATATCTAGAACACACAATCGCTTCCTACCCCCAGGAAAACACTTATGAAAACCGAACTAAAAGCCAAATTTCTCCAACATATCCTCGCCAAGAAAAAGGGAGATGAAGGTTTTACACTCATTGAATTGCTAGTAGTAATTATCATCATCGGTATTTTGTCAGCGATCGCTCTACCTTCTTTCTTGAACCAAGCGAACAAAGCCAAGCAGTCGGAAGCTAAAACTTATATAGGTTCAATGAATCGCGCACAACAAGCTTTTTACTTAGAAAATACTTTATTTACAAGTTCAATTGGTAGTTTAGGACTTGGTATTGCAACACAAACCGTAAATTACAAATACCAAATTGCCCTGGCTACTGCGGATGCTAGTGTAGTAACCAACCAAGCAGAAGTATTAGTTGCTACCGCGCCTCTCAAAAGCTATGTTGGTGGTGTAGAGGTGACAACCCAAGCTGCTACCAGTGAAGCTACTACCATCGCTGTTTTGTGTGAATCTAAAGACACAGTTCTTGGCGGTGGTACAAATGCAATTGCTGCCACTGCATTTGTCTATACCGTTGGATCACTTGATTGTACCACCAACACCGGCATCGGCGCCGCCAAATTTGTCTCTATGGCTAAGTAACCAACCAAGGACAAACAATATATAAATTGTCTGTAAACCAGATATTTTCCAAAGTGGGTAGATGCTTCTATCCACTTTATTTCCGTTATATGGGTCGTTCACAATTATATCCCTCATAAAATTTTCTCAGATAATTACAATGATTACTGATATATATAATTGGCAAAATCAAGCTGAACAATACTTGATTCAAGAAAAATATTCGCAAGCAGCACAGTTATATGAACAAGCAATAGAGATAGAACCAAATGCTATTTCTTATTATTGGCATTTAGGATTACTATTGCTATTACAAGGGCAAGAAGCAGAAGCTCAAATGACTTGGATGCTGCCAATGACAGAGGCAGATGAAGAACAGTTACAAATTTGGACAAATGAACTATTTCAAGTTTTACAAATAGAAGCTGAAAGGCGTGAAAAACTGGCAGAATATTCTCTAGCTTGGTTAATTCGCCAGCATCTACGGGAAATTCATCCTAGTTATCTAAATAATTTGCTTCAAATTCTTCTCCTTTCTATCAAATTGCAAAAATTTGAAGAACTTGATGATTTGAAAAAATGGGGATTAATTGAAAGCTTAAAAGCAAAAGAAGATATAGAAATTGATACCGAATTATTGATCCAAGTTTTAAAAGAATTTTTAAATACTGTTCCCTTACATCCAGTTAATCTAAGTTTACTAGAAGCTAGTCTGCCTTATTTCTCTGATCCTCATCAATGCTTTTCTATACTGCTTCCTGCTGCTATGGAAATTGGTCATACTTTACTAAACCCTCTACTAGCATCATCTCTGCTGAAATTGCATTTACGATTGGAGCCAGATAATGTAGAAGTTTTGCGACACTTAGCGACTTTTTATCAAGATGCTCGTAATTATTCTCAAGGCATAGAGACAGCTAGGTTGTGTTATTCCTTATCAGAAAGCTTGGCTGATAAAATTTTCGCCCTCCATTTGCTGTTAAGGGGTCTAATGTCAGCAGGGGGATATTGGCAAGAGATATGTACAACTTGTCAAGAATTAGAAACTGTATATAAAAAGTTTATTCAAGCTGAACGAATTCCTTTAGAAGAAGGAAGAATATTACGGTTGCTTACGCCATCTTTTGCGATACCTCACATTAAAGATGCTCCTGCCGAATTTCGAGCTATTCATAATCAGGTAGCTGAGATTTTTAATAATTATATTAAACCTTTTGCCCAATCAAAAGGAAAAAACTATGAGCATCAAATTATTAATAATCAATCTTTAACGCGCCATCCAAAAAAATTAAAAATTGGTTATATATCTTACGCCTTAAGGAATCATTCTGTTGGTTGGCTAGCTCGCTGGTTATTTGAACATCATGATCGAGATAAATTTGATATTTATATTTATTTTGTTAACTATAAATTAGTAAACAATTATCTCCAGGAGTGGTATCTAAGTCAGGCAGGAAAAGCTCGTAAATTAGGTATGAATGGTCTAGAAAATGCTGACCAGATATATCAAGATGAAATTGATATTTTAGTTGACCTTGATAGCATCACTCTAGATATTACTTGTGAAGTTATGGCACTCAAGCCAGCCCCAATTCAAGTTACTTGGTTGGGGTGGGATGCATCAGGCATACCTGCAATTGATTACTTTATCGCAGATCCTTATGTACTGCCAGATGATGCACAAAATTACTATACAGAGAAAATCTGGCGATTACCTCATACTTACATAGCAGTAGATGGTTTTGAAGTTGGTGTACCAACTCTCCGCCGCGATGACTTGGATATCCCTATGGATGCCGTTGTATATCTCAGCGCTCAAAGAGGATATAAACGCCATCCAGAAACGACAAAGTGGCAAATGCAAATTATCAAACAAGTACCTAACAGCTACTTTTTGATTAAGGGACTTGCTGAAGAGGAAACAATTAAACGCTTCTTTTATCAAATTGCCGAAGAAGAAGGTGTAGATTGTTCTCGGTTACGATTTTTACCACTAGTTAATTCAGAGTCAGTTCATCGTGCTAATTTAGGCATTGCTGATATTGTATTAGATACATTTCCCTACAATGGAGCGACAACAACTCTAGAAACATTGTGGATGGGTATCCCCTTAGTGACGCGAGTTGGTGAACAATTTGCAGCGCGTAACAGCTACACCATGATGGTAAATGCGGGTATTACAGAAGGCATTGCTTGGACTGATGAAGAGTATGTAGAGTGGGGTGTGCGCTTAGGGAAAGATGAGGCTTTACGCCAGCAGGTGGCTTTGAAACTGAAAGCATCGCGGCAAACAGCACCCCTATGGAATGGCAAGCAGTTTACCCGTGAAATGGAAAAGGCTTACGAGCAGATGTGGCAAAACTATAGCGGTTCTCAATTGCATGGAATACAGACCTAACCCCCAGCCCCTTCCCTTGTAGGGAAGGGGAGTAAGATTCAAAGCCTCTCTCCTTTTAGAAGCTACAGTGTACACACAAGTCTTCTAGAGTTGCCCCATAGACTTTTGATCCCCCCTTAAAAAAGGGGGGCAAAAAGTTCTCAAAGTCCCCCTTTTTAAGGGGGATTTAGGGGGATCTACGACGATTTTGGTTTTTTAGAAGAGTTGTGTGTACACCGTAGCCTTTTAGAAGAGAGGTCAGAGTGTATTGCATCCAAATGAGAAGCGCTATATAATTGGCCATTACACAAGCAAAATCCACCTGCATGGACTAACGAAAAAGCAAGGTTTTTAACCCGCTTAAGCAGGTTTTGCTCTATAGAAATATCACAGTTTCAGCAGATTGTCCCGACGCATGACGAGGACGAAGATGCAAGGTGATTTCCCTATCGAGTCGCTTGAGGAAAATGAGGAGTTTGCCCTCGCTGAACCGTTGAAACTCTCCTTTCATCAAATGAGATACTTCTGGTTGAGGAATGCCAAGAAGTTCACTGATTTCGCGCTGTTTCAGGTTGCGTTGAGAGAGGAGGCGCAGTACCTCAATCCCTATCTTGCCCCGCGTAAAAAGTTCCGAAGCATTCGACAAACCGAGGTCAGCGAATACGTTGCCACTGCTTTCTTCAAAAAGGGGTTCCTGTGTCATTCTTGTTTCTCCCTTGCCAGTGCGTCCTTATAGCGTTGTTTAATCAGGTCAACATCAGCCTGTGGGGTTTTAATTCCCTGCTTTGATTTCTTCTGAAAAGCGTGCAGGACATAGATTTTCTCTCCAATCTTTACCGCATAGACTGCCCTGTAATTACAAATTTAAGCACTGAAGTGCTTACTACAAACTTGTTTATAGAAGGCTTCTAAACCTAATACACAAGTTTTATCATCAAAGAGACGATCATGATTTTGGCTCATTCTTTCCGCAATAGTGCCTCGCCAAGCCGGGTCTAGTCCTAATTTGACAGCAATTTCGATATATTCTGCTTCATTTTCAGCTATGGTATCTGTCACCCCTAGCATTTTGAGAAAGCTGTCAGAGTGACGACCCCGCATAAATTCTCCCGGACAGGTAACAATAGGAAGATTACAAGCGATCGCTTCTAAGGTAGTATTACCACCAGACCACGTGAATGTATCTAGATAAACATCTGAAAGTAAGTTAATCATTAGATAGTCCAGTCGCTCTGGAATACTGAGAAATACACAATATTCCTCGCTGTTCAAACCGATAGCAGCAAAAGCACGCTTGAGACGTGGCTGAAGTAAAGTACCACGCAAAAACACAAATTTAGCTTGCGGAATGCGATGAGCAATTTCTGCAAAAATAAAATCATATTGCGGTAAATATTTAAAAGGAGCTTGGCAGCATAAATAGATGACTGCATCATCTGATAGCTGAAAATCTGAGCGGGTTTTGATGACTAGCGGAATATATGGTTTAGGGTAAGAAACGCCAATGTTGGGTAAGCGAATTAATTTTTCTGAATAATGATCTTGGGCATTTTCTGGTTCCATTAACTCGCTAGATAAAAAGTAATCGATTGTGGATAAGCCAGTTGTTACCGGATGTCCCCAAGCGACACATTGCACAAGCGCAAGCCGCAGACCTGCCATTTGCATAGTTTGCGGATTCATCCCAATTTCGGGGAAAACTAAAATGTGCAGCTTATCAGCAATTATCTGTTCACAGGCTGCTGATAAATTATCAGGAATATGGTAGAAAACATCACTATACTGTTGAAACTGTTGGGTAATTGGATCTGGCTCATTTCCTATGTAGTAACAATAGATTTCAAAGCTGGAGCGATCGCAGTAACGTAACCACCCAGTTAACCAAAGCGTTCCACTATAAGAATGCAGGTAATAAGAAACGTAACCAATCCGAATTTTGTTATTAGGCTGAAGCTTAGGCATAGATAAAGGAACGACCCATTGTGGATAGTTAGCTGCCATAATTTCATGCACTAAGTTTCCATATTGGCGTTGCAAATCTATATCATTTTGTGCTTGATATGATAGAAAAAAGTTTGTGAGGCGACCTATACCTGCTAAAGCACTATGTTGCTGCTCTATAGTTTGAAGAGATGTATGCTGAATTAAATCTTGCAATCCTTGAGTGTAGCGTTGGCGATAAAAGTGAATTTCCGCCTGATTCTCATATATTGATGGAACTGTTAAATATTTGAGTAGTTGAAAAGTATAATTATCAGGGAAGTATTTAGCCGCATTATCTGCACTTACAATTGCTTCTTGAATACGTCCATTCTGCCGCAAATCAATAATTAATGAAAAATGTAGTCTTTCATCTGTAGGGTAAAGTTTAATTCCTTGCTGGAGAGTACTAAAATACTCATCCAGCAGGTTTAAATGTCTATAGCAATAGCTCAAATTCCAATAAATATCTGTATCGTCTGATTGGCATTCTATGAGTTTTTGATATTGTGCGATCGCTTCCTGATATTTACCTTGAACAAATAAGCTATTTCCTAACTTAAAAAAAAACTGCGCTGTACTTAATTCTTTTAAATTTTTTAGAAAATATAAAGGAATTTGCTCTACTTGTTTACTGAGAATTACCGTTTGATTTTCATTTTCTAAACAAACTCTCGCATTGATAAGAGGAAGTAAAGTTTGCCACTGAATTTCAGTCAGATAACCAAGCAAAGAAATTGTTAACTCCTCAGTTATATCTATTTCTTCTTCCATCATTAGATTCATAGCTATAGTCGCTAGAAAAATATCGGCTTCTTCATCGGAAGTATCGCTGGTATCAATTAAAAGTGTAATTTTTCTCTTATCTGGGTGAGTAGCTATACTTTGAATAACGTGTTGTATTTCAACACCTAAATCGTCTTCATCTACTGACCAATCTGGGAAAATAACTATATTTATTTCCTTCAATTTCAAGTCATTTATAAAATTGCTGTTTTGGTGTTTTTCTGAAGCAAAATCTAAATTAAAATCTTGAGATAATTTATTTAAGACAGGAATAAAATTAGTTTTTCCATGAAATCCAAAAGTGTTTTCCCAAGAAAAGTTGTCAATTTCTTCTATGGGTTGCTCAAAACTAAATTTAACAGCTATTTCTAAAGGTGCAAATTTAATATCTTGATCTTTAAACCAGTCATAAAAATAATGGCAGATAATCAAATATTCTGATAACGAAGATGTTTTTAGGTTATCAAAATCTAACTGTGAAGATACTTCTAGTAACTTTTTACTTCTTAGGGAAAAACCACCATTGCCTACTCTATTTTTAATTAAGTCAAGTATATCTACAGTTTTACCTTGAGAATTAACTAGATGAGTTTGTTTACGCCAAGGTGCAGCAATATAATCATAATTGAAAAATTCCTCTGACCACAGTTGAGGATTGATAATAAAACCATCTCCTTGTGTAACTAAGCAAAATTCAGTATCTATAAATGAATTAAGCTCTTTGATAACAAATCGGCTATATTCAACTAAACTCCTTATAGGAGGAATTTTAATAACTTCTAATTGTGGGAAAAGTTGCAAATATCTTTGATCAATTTCCTCAGATGTAAAAAATAATACTCTATTGAAGGTTGCGTTTAAATTAGAAATTACTAAACTTAGTAAAGTGAGTTCTATATCTACAGAAGATATGGTTACTAAAGTTATATTTTGGAGATTTATTTTATTTATATTATTAACCAGTAAATTAAGAGAATTATTCAATAATTCTGTGATATTAATAGCCTGTTCTTCTTTAGGTAAAGTTCCACTATAAAAAGTTTTTTCAGTAAAATTATCTGCTTGGGTATCTCTAATAATAAAAGGAGGATGTTGTACTGGAAACTGCATTTCCTCAATAGCCATATTAGCTAAGATACTATCTGCATCTTTTGTATGAGTTCCTTCTTGCCCAAAGCCAATATTAGAAACTAAATTTATATTTGGTAAAATAGTTAAACCTTGATTGAGCCAACAAGCAAATAACCAAGGATAATCCCAAGTATCAAATCCTTGATACAGACTTTGGAAAGTTGCTGACCAATATCTAAATACTTGCTCATCTTGAAGAATATCAAATAGCCAATTTTCATCTCGAACTTGAGGCCAAACCTCCATAGTATCATCATAATATTGCCATGCTCTTTTCCATGTAGCCCATCCCCAACAATGGTTATAGCGAGAAAAATAATAACTATAATTTCGTCTTTTTTGTCCAAACTGAAGATTTTGTCCAGAAATTAACATGATTCTGGAATTATGATGATACTTTTCTAATAATTCTTCACAAAAGCGGAAGAAGCTAGGGTGAGGAAGACAATCATCTTCTAAAATAATCGCTTCTTCAACTTGAGAAAATACCCAATCTAAACCACTACTAACTCTTTTTCGACAACCTAAATTAACATCAGAGTAATTAGTTAATACTTCACATTCCCAATCAACTTGACTAATAATTGCTCTAGCAGCAGCACACTTTTCTGCTTCACCAGGCTTATCTGTCCTTGATCCATCAGCTACCACTAATAACTTAGGGGGTTTAGCTTGACGAATTTTTTGAAAAACTTGCTCTGTTACATCAGGACGGTTAAAAATGATGAAACAAACGGGAGTTTTTAATTGCCATTCACTCATAAACTTTTATAGCTTATCTAATATAGCTAGTGAAGCGTTTTTTAATTCTTCTAAAGTACAATAAGGTAACTGTTCTAATCCTATTTGATTAATAAATTCTTTGTTTTCATCTTCTAAAACAATTCTAGAGGACAAAACTGGTAACAAACCCTTATATTCGTCCGTTGAATTGATATTTAGTAAATTAAATTCTGGGGAGTTATCATCATTAATTTCTGTATTTTTATCATAGCAAAGATTCATTAAAACATCTGCTAATAAAAATTGTGCGTCTTCTAGATTGGTATTTTGGGTGTTAACAAGTAAAGCAATATCACTATTTTTAGGGTGATCAATAATGGCTTGACATACATTTACCATCTGTTCAAATATTATATTCATAGATTGATTCCAATCTGGAAATATTATTAAATTTATATTTTTTAAATTTAGTTGATAACTGTTTTCTTCTGATTTTATTGCTTTTAATACAGCATGAACGTGAATAACTTGATGTGCCGACTGTTTTTCTTCAATGCTAACAATACTAAATTCACCCTTAAAACCATAATGACTTTGACAACCTGCTAAATAAAGAGGAAATTCTTGGCAATAATACATAAAAGAATTAAGATTCCAAAAACTGACATGGGTAGGATCTTGAAATGCTCCCCTTCCATCTGTTGATGGTACACTAATGTCAATTATTGCATCTGGTTTACAGATTCTCCATATTTCGTTCATGGTATGAATCCTATCAGGTAGATGCTCAATAAAATCATGTGCTTTGATAAAATCAATACTATTGTCTGGAAATGGAAAATCACCATTTAAATCAGCAATAACATCAACTTGATCACCAGCAATAACATCAACTCCTATAAAACCTTCTTCTTTATGAGTTCCACATCCTAAATCCACACGAATCAATTTTGATGATGCCAATAACTCAGAATTATCCATAGTGCCAATTTCTTGTTCTCTATTGCTAATTTCTATGGTTTTTGGGCTAATAAACATTTCTTGTTTATCTACACTAATGCTTATTGATGAAGCTTTTTCAGCTATTGCGTAAATAGAACCATCTCTTCTACTTTCAAGATCAATGCTAGAATCAAAATCTCGCATTCTAACATTATTAAACCCTGCTTGAGATAGAACAGATACTAAATTCTCTTCATCAAACAAATGTAAGTGATTACCTGCCATATAAGCAATATAATTTATATAGTCTATTGGGGAATTATAATGATATGCGGGTTTATATTGACAGTATCTTTCAGGATCAAATTTTTCTTTATTCAAGTATGCTTCAATATATATTCGAGCATTAGGTACACATACACTAAAAATTCCTCCTTTTTTCAAAACACGAAAACATTCATTTAAAATACCTGCCATTTGATAAGGATATAAAAAGTGTTCAAGTACGTGAGAAGAGTAGATTTCAGTAACGCTTTCATCTGGAAACAGAAGCGGATTTCGCAAATCTAAAATAAGATCACAATCTCCACTAATATCTATAGTAGTCCATCCTTCTATTTGACGTTCTTTCCCTGCTCCTAGCTCAATTTTAATTGGGTTATTCTCAGATAGTAGTTGTGCAATTAAATTATTATTTTTAGCCGAAATTTTTTGTGAAACCTCTTGTTTGTCAATAAATTCCTTTTTCAACTCTGAATATTCATCTAAGTTAAATTTCTCATTTATATCCATGAATTTTTACTCCTTTTTAAAGTTTTTGTGTATTTATAATACATATTTATTTTTTATCTCAATTTTCTTCTTCACATCCGCCAACAAAATCTTATAATTCTGCCTATCTGGATGCTGTTTCACCAACTTCTCCATCAGGGCGATCGCACCCTTTATTAATTAGGCTTGGGCTGGTTATTTGTTTGGGAATTGCCCTCACCCTCTTGTTTCTTAATCTGCTCTAATACAACTTTGTAATCTTGCCTTTCAGGGTGCAACTTCACCAGCTTCTCCAAAAGCGCGATCGCACCTTTAGCATCCTTCAATTGCAACCGCAGCACAGAGAGTTTCTCTAAAGCAAGTCGGTTTTCTGGTTCCCGTTGTAAAACTAGCTCGTAGCCCCGCGCCTGTTGTTGTAATCCTGACTCAACAGCAGGAGACGCAATTGCTGGCTTAGGTTGAATAGCCTTCTGTATTGCTGGAACGGCTGCAAACACTGTAGAACCAAAAAATGAGAACATCGAGACTATTGTGATAATCCTTTTTCGCCGATCAATCTGCTTTTTGCGGGTAATTAGGTATTCTGCCTCCGAACTAGCCATGCCTCACATACTTGCTGTGGTAAATACTTAGGTAACAGCAAGCCTCCTGTTGTGAGGATACCCACCTGCTCAACCGAAACTAACATCTTGTCCAGAAATTTTTCACACAAACTTCAAATGCTGACTCTAAAGACGAGGGAACTTTATGGGAAACCTATGCTATGACCATATTTTGTCATGCGATCGCTCTACACTTCAAAGCAAAACTCTCCAAGTCTTAATTTACTGGGCAGAAGATTAAGATTATATAAAGATTTGCGATGAATTTGCTTAATGCTATATGTTTGCGATATTGTAAATAACGTTTAAATAAACAAAAAAAGTAGATATTTCTACTCAATTTCAAATTTCACTGTCAATCAAAAACTTTCAAACTAAGCTGTTTCCTGTGGGTTCTTTACCAAGCACGCATATTTTTAATGACCAAAACAAATAGAATTTTCCCAGTTATCCTCAGCTATACTGCTTAGTGCAACTTCCCAGATGGCTAATTATTCTGCTCGGTGTCCATAAAATATCTCTTACCAAAGGTACTGTTGGACTCTTGTGGAAAAAGGTTAAAGGCAAAAGGCGAAACAGAAACATCCCTTACCCGCTTATACCTTAACCCTTGTCTGATTTCTGCAAGAAACATAAGGACTGCTTGGTGAGATTGGAGTTTCGTGGTGGTAATTACCGTACAAAACCGAAATTAAGAATAACTTAGTAGAGTTGGTTATGGTATAGTTAGAAAGTTAAGACTAGCTTTACCCAATTACACCACTCTACGATCCGGCAACAATTGCAGAATGGAAAGCAGTTTTAGTTAAGCATTTACCAACAAACATCTGAATTCAATCGAGGTTATGACTCAAAAAGTGATTCACCCGATGGTGAAATTGCAACGTAACGTGCAATCACTCATAGAATCGAACATTATCAAGCCAAGCGATAGCATCTGGAAAATTGCTTTGCTTTATGGTAATGAATGGCAGCACTGGAAAAAAGAACTGCTGGACTTTGGCTTTAGTATGCAAGACCCAGTTAGTGAATTGCTAGCTGTAGAAACTTGGGATGAAGAGTAGGAAATAGGGCGTAGGATTTTTTAAAATTCACTACTCCCTAGTACGCCATTAATGGCGTTTCTACTAACTAATCTCTAAACTTTGCAAGCAGCTAAAGCCGCAGCTAATTCCTTCGCCGTTTGGTAGCGATCGCGTGGCAACGGTTCTGTAACGCGGTCAATAATATCTCTTAATTGGGAACTAATGGTAGGAACTTTTGCCACATCAAACCTGAAGTTTCGCCCTCGTTGGCAGTAAAACTTGAACGGGTTTTCGCCTGTGAGCAGAAAAATCAGCGTTGAGCCAATTGCATACAAATCAGATTGAGTTAAAGGTTGTCCTCGTTCTTGTTCAGGAGCGCAATAACCTTCTGCACCAATACGAGTACCGGGTACTGTACCAATTTCCTTAACTGCGCCAAAATCCAGCACCACTATGCGATTTACCGAACTTCGCACCATCAGATTGGCAGGTTTAATGTCGCGGTGAATCAGTGGAGGTTCTTGGCTATGAAGATAGGTTAAGATATCGCAAGTTTGGATCATCCAAGCGACCGCTTGACTTGGCGTAACAGGCCCAGTGGTATAGACACGTTTCTCCAAATCTTGTCCGTGGATTAGTTCCATTGCCAAGTATTTCTTCCCGTCTTCTACAAAGAAGTCATAATACTTGGGAATTCCAGGATGGTTAAGGGATTTGAGAGTATACGCCTCTCGCTCAAACAATTCTTGAGCCTTAGCAATTTTCACCATATCAGCATTCATTTGCTTCAGCACCAGCAGTTGTGTCATACCCGCAATCTGACCAGTCGCATCCCTAGCGAGATAAGTCGTACCCATACCTCCTTGTCCGAGAGTTCGCAACACCTGATAATGGCGAATCCTGTGTTGTACTGCGAGAGGTTGACCGCAGTGGATGCAAAACAGATTGTTCGGGGAGTTGCCTTCGTGCGTACAAGTGTAGGATGAATTTGCTCCACCTTGGGCTGAGTAGACTGTTGCGGCGGCGTTTTCTTCTGTCCCTTGCATTTGTGGCTGCGATCGCAAACCAGTTTCCAGTGCTGTCACCTCCTGGGTTTGGAATTGCAGTATTGGGCCTCCCTGTGCCAGTTGTAAAAGGGAATTATCTGGTAACGGACTCTGAATCACCAGGACACCGTTGAGGAAAGTCCCATTTGTACCTTGACTAATTAGCTGCCAAACACCGCCATCACTGGCAGAACCAACTTGTCTCAGTTCTAGATGATGCCGGGAAACCAAACTATCGGTCAAAACAACGTGATTATCTGCCGCTCGACCAATGCGAATTATGGAAGAGTTCTCAAAGCACCACTGCTGGAGGGGCGTTTTCTGTTGCGGTTCTAACAGGGTCAGACTAACCACAATACAACCTACAAGGTAAGAGGATTAGGGAGTGGGCATTGGGCATTAAACTTATCCGTAAATTTAGGTTTTAATCCTGATTTGTAAGGCTTTTACATTAATTCACGGATATGTTTATTGGGAATTAGTGATTATTCTTTCTATGCCCCATTTATTTTTGACTTTCCATATCTGGGCGGACTTTTGCCCGAATAAGTATACCAGTAATGTTGTCGTGACCATTGTGTTCGTTCCCCAAATCAATTAAGTCTGTAACGCCCCGTTCTAAGTTAACGCCAGAATTAAGTAAAGGTTCTAAGTGAGTCTGCCAATGGGTTTCTATTAAATCATTATCTGATAGACCGTCCGATGCCAACAGCAGAAGAGTATCTTCATTGATCTCGAAAAAGCCGACATCGGGGTTAATCGAGTTTTGATCACGAGGCCCCAAAGCTTGGGTGAGTTGGTAGGCATCTGGGCGGGCGTAAGCTATGGTTGCTTCGACTCCCCGCGTAATTTCTCGTTGCCCGACTTCGTGATCTACTGTGACTTGTTCCAGTCCCCGCTTGCGCGTCAGGCAATAGAGACGGCTATCTCCTACATGAGCAACTGCTGCTTGAATATCTTGAATTAAGAGCATTACTAGAGTTGTACCCATGCGCCCCACTCCAGAACGGGCATCTTGTTGATTGAGCTTGTAAATCGCCTCATTAGCTAAATATACTGCCTCACGGATGCTATCTTCTGTTGGCAGTTGGTTGGCAATCCAGTGTTCTTGAAAGTATTGCCGTAGGGTGTTGACTGCTAACTCACTAGCGATCTCGCCACCAGCATGGCCACCCATACCATCACAGAGAATATACAAACCATGCCCTTGCAGAACTCGACTTTTAGGTAACTCTAGCTTATGAATTTTGGTTTCAATGCCAAAGTAGTCTTCGTTATGATGACGTTGACGGCCTACATCTGTACGTCCTGCATCTTCTAAGCTACTCAACTGCATCGCTAGCACAATAGTTGGCATATCATCAGTTTTGCTAATGATATCTTCTGGCTGATCTGATGGGGGAATAGTAGGCACAGCAGTATGTTCCTCCGTCATTGGGGGCAAAGTTGCGGCTCCTAGTGCTTCCAGTTCAATAGAGATTTCTTCCAAACGCGATCGCAACTGGGCGATCGTTTGAATCTTACCTCCCTCTAAATCCCCCAACATTTGGACTACAGAGCCAAATTGAGTGCGCTGAGACTGTCTAAATAGCGCTTGCCAAACTCGCCCCAAAGCTTGGATGGTTAATGGTTGCTCTCCAATAACAGATGTTTGATCTTGTGCATCTTCTGGCGACTCAACGGCGGGCTGATAATTTTCTGATTTTACATACAACCTTTGTAGCGCCAGCGTTTGGTCTTCATCCAATCGCAAATTCGACAAATCTAAGAGACTTTGATGACAATTTACTGGTTCTAGTAATGCCCAAAGTTGGGTCATTTGATAACACCAGTGTAAAATTTTTAACGAACTCGTTGTTTCTTCTTGCCACAAGTTAAGTAAATGCTGCCAATCCGAGCGGTCTTGAATTATTACTACCCCTAGATCACCCTGCTGCCAAGCATCGTGAATCGGCGGTATAGCTGGCTGACCTTGGGATTGTAAAGCAATATAAACTTTAGCAAGGTGAGGAATTTCACTTGTTTCCACTGATGACGTTACTACATCATCTGATTGTTGACTTACTAATATTGCCTCAATGGCTGATATTTGATACGGTTCGCAGTCTAAAACTCTCGCCTCTACTTCAGTAATTTGCTCCAGAGCAGGTAACACGTCTAACAATTCATAGCGGTGCTGAGAGTCTAAATAGGAGCCTAATACAATTTGAGAACTAGGGGGTAGAGGAGATGAGGAGGATGAGGTAGATAAGGAGGACAAGGTAAAATATTCTCCCTTGTCTCCTACATCTCCCTCATCTTGCCCTACTCCCAAATCTTTAGTCGGTTCTTTAACAATAATTGCCCAAAACACTGTTCCGCATTCTGTGCCACAGTTTTGACAACGTTGTACATTCAGAGGTACATCGGTACTGCATTCAGGACAGACCTTGTGAGTCAAGGACGTGCCACAGTTTTGACAGAATTTGTTGCTATTGGGGTTTTCAAATTTACACTGAGGGCAAATCAGCATAGTGGAGGTTCCTTAATTCCCGTTCCAAGGTGCTTTTAGCCACTAAGATTCAAGGCACCACAATTGGTTGCCCTGACTACATTAGATTGTAGTTTTATCAGTCAATTTTGGTGGCAGTATTAATTGTGACGCATAATTGATAAATATTTCAGATATTGGCAGCTAATTCCTTTATGAGAAAGAATTCAGGAGTACAAACGCGATTAATCATGCGTGTACAGGAGCCACAATCTATGCTGGATTCTGGGCAGCTAGGAAATGAATAAAGAAGTATAAGATACCCACTAATTGCCTTTTTCTGAATTCTAACCGGAGGCAACTAACGCAATCTCCGGCTTTGCTCCTGTATTCTTCTTCAATTCTGCAATTTTGAATTACTTATGGCTCCTACCACCCACGCTCACCAAATTACTGATTTATTCGCGGAACGAGCTAGAAACCTCACACCACCAACCTATGGCACAGAGTTAACCAAAATTGTCACTGTCAGTTTTGCTTACGGTCTAGCTGACCCAATTCTCTTTCCCCACACTGACTTGGCTGTTGCAAGTGCCGCTGTGCTGGCAGAAGAGGCTCCGATCGCTCTCAATTATGGCCCACCTTCAGATCAACTGTATGAGCAAATTATCCTCCGCTTACAGGCTAAAGGAATCACTGCCGATCGCGATCGCCTAATCATTGGCTACGGCTCTGGTCAGATTCTCGGCTTGCTACCAGATGTGTTTATTGAACCTGGTAACGTGGTGATTGTGGAAGGCCCAACCTATCTGGGAGCAGTTGGTAGATTCATCAACGCTGGTGCACATCTGATTACCATTCCTGTGGATGAGTTGGGGATGGATGTAGATGCGTTAGAAGTAACATTGAGCAACTTGAAGAAACAGGGCATCCGACCCCGGTTTATTTACACCATCCCGACCTTTCACAATCCCACAGGCACTACTATGCCGTTATTTCGTCGCCAAAAGCTAGTAGCATTGGCGGCTGAGTATGGCGTGTTAATAGTGGAAGATGATGCCTATAGCGATTTGCGCTTCCAAGGAGAAGCTATACCTCCCCTGGCAACCCTCGATAAAGAGGGGTGGGTATTATATGTGAATACCTTTTCAAAAATTATTGCGCCTGGTATCCGGCTGGGCTGGGCTTGTGGTGATCCAGCGATTATTGAGCGGCTGGCAATGTTTAAAAGCGAGGGGCCAGTGGGGCCATTTGTCAGCCATATGGTCGCCCGCTATTGTGCAACAGGCAAGCTAGATTATCACATTCAAGAGCTAATCGCTTGCTACAAGCATAAGTGTAATTTGTTGTTAGAGGCGATCGCTCACGAGTTTCCCAGTGATGTAGTTGCTCTGCGACCAGGCGGGGGCTTTTATGTCTGGTGTAAGTTACCGCCACACATCAGCGCCAAAGCACTCCTAATTGCTGCCAGTGAACACGGTGTCAGCTTTCTGCCAGGGACACGCTGCTACGCCAACGGACAGGGGGATGATGCCATGAGACTAGCTTTTAGCTTTCAGACAACTAAGAAGATTGTGGAGGGAATCGCTACCCTGGGCACAGTGTTGCGCGAATGGCAACGATAACTAAATAATTCGTAATTCGTTCCCAGTCTGAGACTGGGAACGAGTTAAAAAATTTGTTCCAAACGCTGGAAATCGCGCTGGATTTCATACCAGAGACTTTTATTATGGGGATCTGTCTTCAAGGCTTTTTTGAGATAAATTCTCGCTTTGAGCAGCTGATTTTCGGAAATTAGCGCCCGTCCCCAAATTTGATAAGCGATCGCTAGCCATTGGCGGACTTCTGCATCTGTTGACATCCGATCTGCTAAAGCTTCTGCCAGGGCGATCGCTTGAGGAAATCGTCTTTCTTGCAAAAATCGCTGCAATTGGTCATAAGTCTTCCACTTCAGCCGCTCTTCTATTTCCGATAGATTCGGCGGCTTTGGTTTCCCTGGTTGTTGGCTTGTCACCGTTGTTACTGGTGTTTTCTCCCAATGCGTTGCCTTAGCGTCATCATGTCCAGATGTTGCTATCCGACTTGAATGCGTGCCTGTTTCCTCTGGCAGCACTACCGTCAGCAGGAGTTTGTAAGCCTCTGTTAGGGCAATAAACTTGTCTTTGGCTTTGTTGTCATCTGGGTTGATATCGGGATGATATTGCTGCGCCAGTCGTCGGTAAGACGCTTTGATGTCAGCAAAAGAAGCTCCCGATCTTAAACCCAATAACCGGTAGCAATCTCCAAGATCCATCTTGAGCTATCAGCTATCGAATATTTAACTATCGGCTATCAGTATCAGTTGTCAAGCCTGGATTATTAATGATAATGGCTAATTTGCGATTTTAAAGTTCAATGTTGACAGTTTGTTTAAGGAAGGGGAGTGGGGAGTGGGGAGTTAGGAGTGGGGAGTGGGGAGTTAGGAGTGGGGAGTGGGGAGTTAGGAGTTAGGAGTTAGGAGTTAGAATTCTTCTCCTGCTCCCCCTGCTTCCTCATCTCCCTCATCTCCCTCATCTTTCCCTACTCCCTAATCTTTCCCTACTCCCTACTCCCCAGGTACTATCAAGGTTCGTTCTTCAATCACACGGTCAATTAAGCCGTATTCTTTTGCTTCTTCGGCAGACATGAAAAAGTCACGATCCATATCTTTTTCAATTTTTGCTATGGTCTGACCTGTTTTATCGGCATAAATCCCATTGAGTTCATGACGAATCCGCAGAATCTCTCTAGCTTCAATTTCGATATCGCTTGCTTGGCCACGGGTGCCACCTGAAGGCTGGTGAATCATAATCCGTGAGTGAGGCAATGCTAGCCGTTTGCCCTTGGTGCCAGCCGCTAATAAGAAAGACCCCATTGAAGCAGCTAAACCGACGCAAATAGTTACTACATCTGATTTGATATGTTGCATGGTGTCAAAAATAGCCATGCCAGATGTAACCATTCCGCCAGGAGAATTGATGTATATATAAATATCTTTACCTGGATCATCTGAGTCCAGATACAGCATTACAGCGATAATTTGATTGGCAATTTCATCATCAATATCTCGCCCCAAGAAAATAATCCGTTCCCGGTAAAGGCGATCGTAAATGCTAATCCAATCTGTATATTGTCCTCCGGGCATCCGGTAAGGAACTTTAGGAACGCCTATAGGCATTTTCGTGACTCCGTTATTAATTATTTGGGGAGGTTAGTGCTGAGTGTTGAGTGCTGAGTAAAGAGTGCTGATGAGTAAAGAGTAAAGAGTTAGAAGTTAATTGACAACTCATAACTTAAATAACTCAGCACTCGGCACTCACTAGAGGACACCAGCAGGAAGTGGCGGATTTGCGAGTTCTTCTTTCTCAAAAACTCGGTCAATCAAACCGTATTCTTTTGCTTGGTAAGGTGTTAGATATAACAGCCGATCCATATCTTTAATAATTTTTTCTGGAGGCTGTCCGGTGGTGCGATGCAAGATATCAACTAACGCTCCTTTATTTACCAAAACTTCTCTAGCGCGAATTTGAATATCCGTTGCTTGACCTTGGGCGTAGCTCTTGGGCTGATGCAGGATAATCGAGGAGTGAGGTAAGCTAGCGCGGCAACCTTTTGTACCAGCACTGAGAAGCATTGCTGCCATGCCCATTGCGGAACCGACGCAGATGGTGTGGATAGGAGGCTTGATATATTTCATTGTGTCAAAGATGGCGAAGGCTTCAGTTTCAAAGCCAATGGGTTCGCCACTGTAACCGGAGGTGCCGGTGGAGTTTATGTAGATTTTAATTGGCTTTTCGGGGTCATCGGATTGCAAAAACAGCAACTCGGCCACAATCAACTCGGTGACAGCTGGCACCAGTGGCATCCCAATATAGACAATTCGCTCCTTCAACAACAGGGAAGGTAAATCTGGCGGTGGTGTCCGGTAGAAGTTATCGCCGTAATATGGGGCTTGAACAGCCTTGATTGGGGAAGTGTCCATAACAACTGATCGCCTGAAACTATGCCGTGAACTGTAATACATCCTAGCGCGATGCACGCTTGACTCAAGGTGCGGATTTCTCCCTAATGCTTGAGACGGCTTAACATCTGCCAATGCTTGGCTTCTAAGATATTCTGATTATATTAGTGTATTTGTGTTGGATAGGTTTTCCGTAGAGCTAAAGTTGTGCTTTGAAGTTATTTATTAATATGTATATCCTGAATAGGGACTTTTAAGTTATGAAGGTTAGCTTGCAACCTGCCTTGAATGATGGCAATTTGGACGCGAATCAACTGAATAGTCAACGTCAGTTGGGAATTTCGATTTCAGCGATCGCCGAAAACCAAGACCGGAATGTACCACTGAATTTATGTTTGATTCTCGATCATAGTGGTTCGATGAATGGGCGATCGCTAGAAACGGTCAAAAAAGCCGCGAATCGTTTGGTGGATAGACTCAATCCTGGCGATCGCCTCAGTGTTGTAGTCTTTGATCACCGTGCTAAGGTCTTAGTTCCCAGTCAAAGTATCGAAGATCCTGAGAAAATCAAGCAGCAAATTAACCGCCTAGCTGCCGATGGTGGAACTGCAATTGATGAAGGATTACGTTTAGGTATTGAGGAGTTGGCAAAGGGTAAAAAAGATACTGTTTCCCAAGCCTTTCTATTAACCGATGGCGAAAATGAACACGGTGATAACGATCGCTGTTTGAAATTCGCTCAATTAGCTGCTAGCTATAATTTGACTTTGAATACTTTGGGATTTGGTGACAATTGGAACCAAGATATTTTAGAAAAAATTGCTGATGCTGGTTTAGGTACTTTATCTTACATTCAGAAACCCGAACAGGCAGTAGATGAATTTAATCGCCTGTTCAGCCGCATTCAAACGGTGGGATTGACTAATGCTTATCTGTTACTTTCCCTAATGCCCAATGTCCGGCTAGCGGAACTCAAGCCTATTGCCCAAGTTTCTCCAGACACAATTGAGTTACCACTGCAAAAAGAAGCTGATGGACGTTTTGCTGTGCGGTTGGGAGATTTAATGAGAGATGCGGAACGGGTGATTTTAGCTAATATTTATTTGGGACAATTGCCAACAGGTGAACAAGCGATCGCTAATGTGCAAGTCCGCTACGATGATCCAGCCGCCAACAAGGTAGGTTTATTTACACCAAATACCCCAGTTTATGCCCATGTAGTTAAAGATTATCAAGCAGACCCAAATCCCCAGGTGCAACACTCTATTTTGGCATTGGCTAAGTATCGTCAAACCCAGCTAGCCGAAACGAAATTACAACAGGGCGATCGCACTGGTGCAGCGACGATGTTACAAACGGCTGCTAAAACTGCCCTGCAAATGGGAGATAAAAGTGCGGCGACGGTGTTACAAACTTCTGCTACCCAGTTGCAAGCCGGACAAGACTTATCTGAAGGCGATCGCAAGAAAACCAGGATGGTATCTAAAACAGTTTTGCAAGATAATCCTCCGCAATGAAAGTTAAATTGCTATCCGCGTTAAATGATTCTAATGTTGATGTGGCTCAAACAAATAGCCAACGTCAACTAGCAATGACAATTTTGGCGATAGCTGGGGAGTTTGACCGAAATCTTCCCCTTAATCTCTGCTTGATTCTCGATAAAAGTGGTTCCATGCATGGACAACCAATTAAAACGGTGATTCAGGCAGTAGAAAGATTAATTGATCGGTTAAAAGTAGGCGATCGCATCTCAGTTGTGGCTTTTTCCGGTTCGGCGGAAGTCATTATTCCTAACCAAATCATCGAAGACCCCGAAAGCATCAAATCTCAAATAAAAAGCAAACTCAGCGCTAGCGGCGGTACTATCATCGCTGAGGGTTTGGAACTGGGAATTACAGAAATGATGAAGGGGACAAGAGGCGCTGTTTCCCAGGCGTTTCTGCTGACAGATGGGCATGGCGAAAGCGGTTTGCGGATTTGGAAGTGGGATATTG
>Ga0209591_10000586_pt1 | contig 46927 bp, 28 predicted proteins | sample MAT01_FD_187207 | JGI IMG/M metagenome (GOLD analysis project Ga0209591, IMG submission 187207) | Freshwater microbial communities from Lake Fryxell liftoff mats and glacier meltwater in Antarctica - MAT-01 (SPAdes) (version 2) | ecosystem: Environmental > Aquatic > Freshwater > Ice > Liftoff...
GAGAATACGTTTGGGCTAAAGGGTTAAATGGTTATTACATTACCCCAACTGATATGAAAGTAGACGCGAAGGGCAACTTTTATTGTCTGGGATTTTTTTACGGCTCAGTAGATTTTGATCTTGGTGTTGCCACATACTTTTTGGTGGGCCAGTATTAAGATACGTACATAACGAAATTTAGTTCACAAGGAAATTTCGTATGGGCAAAACAATTCTCGTCAACTTATAACTGCATCACGGGAGAGATTGCTATAGATAATCAAGGAAACGTATATGCGGCACGAGGATTCGATGGCACAACAGACTTTGATCCAGATCTTGTTGCGACTTAAACAATTACAAATACTACATATACCCATCGTGCATTTCTGGTGAAGCTGAATAGCGATGGCCTCTTTCAGTAGGTGAAGCAATTGTCTCCAAACAGCGCTTCAAGAGCTTACGGTCTATCTAGGGACAATGAAGGCAATCTCTATATCGCCGGCACTTTTAGGGGAACATCGGATTTTAATCCGGATGCACTTGGAGAATTTCCAATAACCTACACTTCTGCTAATTATAACGATGTGTTCATTACAAAGCTAGATTGCGATGGCGACTTTATTAGCGCACAGTCTTTCGGTGGAGACAATGAAGATTTTATCAGTGGGTTGATGATGAATCAGTCAAATGGAATGTTTGTGTTGTCGGGTTCTTTTGTGGGAACATGTGATTTTGACCCTACTTCTAATACGAATGTACTCACTTCAGCGGGATCAGAGTACTCTTATGTGGCACGTTTTGTTCAGCGTGCAGCCATCAATGAAACGATTGAAGCAATTGGCTGTGGCTCCTATGATTACAATGGAACCATATATATTCAGTCCGGATCAAATGAGCAAATTTTAATAAGCGCCAGCGGATGTGATAGCATTGTTACACTCAACCTTATTGTTCATGGCGACTCTTACTCGAATGTTCAGCTATATGCAATTGATGAAATTGAATATAATGGACAGGTGTACAACGCTGAAGGAGACTATGTACAGACAACCGAAAATATTTTTGGAGGCGATAGCCTGATCTACATTAATGTGGATATTATGCAGACAAGTTTTGATGTTCAGGATAATAACGGAGCTCTAAGCGTTGGTCAGCAAGGTAATTCATATCAATGGGTCGACTGCAAAAACAATGGCAATCCTACAGCGGGAGCTACGAACGCAACTTTCTCACCAACGGCTTCAGGGTCCTTTGCAGTGATTGTTTATGGAAACAATGGAAGCGTTACTTCGGAGTGTATCGATTTCGTTTACATATCAATGAACGAGAGTGAAGCAATAGATTTTACTGCATATCCGAACCCTTGTCAAAATCAATTATTCGTCAGGACCAATGCGCGTGTTTATCAATTTATTGAAGTAGTCGACCTCTGCGTAAGAGTGGTCATTCGAGGGAATGTGGTAATCGGCAATAACGAACTTGACTTAACTGAAGCTCCTACGGGAACCTATTTTCTTCGGTTGATTGGCGAAAGAGAGACAACCAGAATATGTGTAAAAGCATTCTGAAAGTCGCTTGCTATTTTTATACAAGGCCCGCTGAAAGGTGGGCTTTGTTGTTCACCCCATTGTCACTTTTGATGAGATTTTTCAAAGGTTCCTCCATTACGGGTGATTTGTATCCGCGAAACACAAGAGGGTTCTTGGAGGACCTTTAAAAGAATGATGGTAAGTATTAATTCGCCTTTCTTACAAACTCGGACTTCAAAGCCATTGAACCAAAACCATCCACTTTGCAGTCGATGTTGTGATCGCCATCAATCAATTTAATGTTTTTTACTTTGGTCCCAGACTTCACAGACTTTGTGCTTCCTTTTACTGGCAAGTCTTTAATGACGATAACAGAATCGCCGTCCTGCAGGATGTTACCGTTTGAGTCTACAACTTTATTGGCATGCTCTACTTCTTCAACTTCATTTGGATTCCACTCGTGAAAACAATCGGGGCAAACCATAAGATCTCCAGTAGAATAAGTGTTTTGCGAAGTGCATTTCGGGCAAGCAGGAATAGTCATAGTAAGTAGAATGATGGGAGGCAAAGGTATCTAAGTTGAAGACTTGTAATACGGAAGTGATTTTAGGGTCTCGTTTTGGACTCAAGCCTGAGGCATAAAAGCATTATTCAAGAAGAGCACGTTTAAATTTGTACACTTGTCAAGCATTTAATCTCAACTATTTCTCATGAAAAAGTATTCGTGTTTTTTTGCTTTTATAGTGGTTCTTTTTTTCATCTCGGGTTGCGGTTTTTCGACATCAGAAAGCACAGATTTAGTGAGTGGGGCCCGCACGGTTGGAGACGGTCTGGAATGCAATGACATTGTGATGGAGATTAATGGAATTCCCGAGAAGAGGAAGGTCTTTGAATATGGAGAAAAACTGGATCTGATATTCAACGATTTTGATGGCTTCGAGTTAAAGAACGGCAAACACTTTCCGATATTATCGGCCTTAATCCTGCGGGACGGCAAAGACACAGCCCTTTTCTCGGAAAATCTGCTTGATAATTATCAAGAAGGAACCGATTTGAATCCGCTTCAATTGAATGCATTTTTTCTGCTTTCTTTTCCTTATCAGAACGGCGAGAAATATGAACTTCAAATAGTTATCAAAGATGCCATCGGCACAGGGATATTCAGATATACGCAGCCATTTACAATTCGAAGAAATGATCTATTGTCGGTGAAGACAGAAGGGTATTCTTATTCCAACGTTTATTTATGGAACATGTCAAAAGAGACCTCTGTGTTTTCTGGTGTAATGGACATGAAGGATCAATATGCCATTATGTTGGAAGGATTGCGAAGCGAACTACGAATAGGGGAAACGGTGTATCCGATTTTATCAGTTGAATTAATGGACGCAGAAGGCGTGATCGTTTTGGCCGATAACAATTTGTTGATTCACTATGAGGACAGTGGTGTATTGTACGAAGATGTGTTTCTTGAAAAACTGCCTATTACACTATCTTTTAATGAAGGTGAAGTGAGCAATCCCTGTTCATTAAAACTGACACTCTATGAGCCGGGATCCTCAAGGAAAATGGAGGTAAATGGAGAAATTGTGTTGAAGTAGTTTTCTGTTGTTTTCTCCACCAGTAAAACTCATCTCCCTCTCTCAAACTTTTCCAACAATGAATCTTTCTTTTGGGGAGAAACAGGGACGACACTGCCGTCACTCATCGTTACCTCCCCCCCTTTGCCACGTGTGTATTTTACCACATGTTCGGTATTGATCAGGTAAGATTTATGTGCGCGCAAAAAGCCCGAATCTGCAAGCAGCTCCTCGTAGAATTTGAGTGTTCGGCATATCATCATTTTACCCTTCGACACAAAATGGAAGTCAGTAAAATTGTCATGGGCTTCACAAGAAACAATGTCCCCGATTTTGACTACCTCAAAACCCTCCATGAGCGGAAGTACTATTTTTTTCTGCTGCGCTCCTTGGGCGTTTAAATTTTCTAAAATGACACTAGTATGGAATGAAGGTGAATTTCGCTCTCGCTGCTTTTTGATTTTATCTATGGCTGCAATCAGCTCATCAATACTTACCGGCTTCAGCAAGTAATACGCTGCACTATAGTTCAAGGCCTGAATAGCATAATGGTCAAACGCGGTGACAAATACAGTTTCAAAAGAAACTTCACCCAATTGTTCGAGTAAATCGAAACCGTTTCCCTTCGGCATTTCAACATCTAGAAACAACACATCCGGGTTTAGTTGATGTATCAAGGGTATGGCAGAAGCTACAGAGTCGGCTTCTGCAACTACCGAAACGTCGGGACAGTATTTTCGGATGTATTCACGAAGTACATTTCTACTTGACACTTCGTCATCTACAATGATGGCTTTGAGAATTGTGCTCAATTTGTATTTTGTTGAAAGAGATTTTTAGGGGTACCCGCAATTGATACATGTTCTTTTATAGTGCTTTTATTTTCGCGCTGTGGCACAAGCATCTTTACAAGTGTTCCCGGATTTTCGTTGCCTGGATTTTGTTCTGAAATATTCACAGCCATCCCTATATTATATATTTCATTCATAAGAGAAATGCGGGTGTAAATATTTTTCATACCCATGGAGTTTTGTTTTTTCTGATGTATCGTTTTGAGCTCCTTCGATTTTTGAATGCCAATTCCGTTGTCGCTAATGAGGATCTCAATGCTGCCATTTGCAGCGGAAAAATGGATATTTAAACTGCCACCTCCTGAGCGGTAGCGGAGTCCGTGCCAAATAGCGTTTTCAATGAAGGGTTGTACCATCATAGGGGGAAGTTCAAAATCGGAATTTAGAAGTTTATCGTCGATATGAAAACTGTATTCGAATTGATCTTTGAAACGAGCGTGCTCAAGATCGAGGTATAGACGTAGCATTTCAATTTCTTCGGTCAAGGGAATGAAAGTATGTTTCGAATCGTCCATCACTTGGCGCATGAGTTTTGAAAAGGAGGTCAAGTAACGATTGGCTTGCCTTTCATCGTTTTGGGAGATGTATTCATTCACTGAATTGAGCGCGTTAAAAATGAAATGGGGATTCATTTGTCCGCTCATAGATTGCAATGCAAGCAACTTGTCTGAAGTGCGACGGGCTTTATTGGTTTTTGTAATGATCAATCCCACTATGGCAAGGATCAAGAGCAGACCTATCAGCAGACCAATGATTAAATTCCTATTGAAAATTTGTCCGCTTTTTAATTCTTGATCTTGTTGGAGAAGGGAAATAGACTGTTCTGAGAGTTCACGCTCTTTCTCAAGTAATTCTAATCGCTGCTCGCTTTTGCCGAAGTTATTGCTTAGCTCAATGGCTGCGGAAAGTTCTCGCGCATGTACAACTTGAACAGAGTCTTGCAGAATAGCGTACTTTTTGTAGAGCTCAAGTGATTTGGACAGTTCATTTTTTTTTAAATAGCTTTCGGCAAGAAGACGGTATGCATCTGCTCCAAGCTGAAGATTTGTGCTTTTGTTTGGAATGGGTGCTGCCCTGTCTTCTTCCGATTTGGTACGAATGCCTGTATTGTCAATTCGGTTTATTTTTTCAATACCTGATTCTACAAAATGTTCGGCGAGTACTAGGTTATCAGACCGTATATAGGCATTCCCAATGGCTATATTCTGCTCGTAGTTGGTAGCATCATCTTGGGTTGTTTCGGATAAAGTCACGTTGAAATTACGTACATCTAATTCGTTGGCAAAGTCGCCCTCTTCATTGAACAGGTTGGCTAACATGCCATTCGCGCGGAGTGTTTTTTCATTGAATTGATTCGCTTTGGAAATATCTAATGAGGCACTGAGGTATGACTTTGCCTGAATATTTTCTCCTTTCCTCATATAATGTTCGGAAATGCTGATGAGGGTTTCGCTTTCGCCGCCCTTGTCTCCGGCATCTCGTTCGGATTTTAGCAGAGTATTAAATTGAGCAATGGCTTCGTTGCTTCTCCCAAGTTTGGAAAACAATCTGCCGTGATTGCGAATCGCGTTATTTCTTTTGGTAACGTTGGAAGCGGATGAAAGAAGTGTTTGTGACAACTCAGATTCCAAGAGGGCTTTATCGAGTTTGTTCGATTCTTCATAAACAAGAACTAGTTCGTACACACACTCAAACCGAAGCGACTCGGATGGTCCCTGAGAGTCTTTGGTGTTTGTTGAATTGCCTTTTGATGTGTCGAGGAGCTTTTTGCACCTGAGTAAACTTTCTTCTGCTTGCAAGTAGCGTTTGAGCTTGCGCTGAACTTGGGCTAAAGCGATGTATGACTGAGCCTCACCCGCAGTATTTCTATTCAGTATGGAGGATTCGAGGGATCTATTTATGAGATCAATGGATTTTGAAGGGTTCTCTTCGAAAAGTATTTTGGCAGAATCCAAAAGAAGGGAAGTAGAGTCTTTTTGTTGAATGTTATAATTTGTGTAACTATTGTTTTGGGAGTAGAAGGTCATGTTGCAAGTCAAAACACAGAGCGTGTTGATCACAATTAAAGCAAGGTATGTCTTCGAATTATTCATTTCTACTTTCAGAGTGTAAACATAGTTCAGAAGTATGCGCATTGAAAACAACCATTGTTTGCTACCAATGTTTTTAAAGGTGTTCAGTCCCGAATTTTGGTATCTAGGCGTAGTCAAAGGAATGATTCGCTCAGTGGAAGGGACGTTTCACTAAGTTCGATTTTTAATCTAAACAAGAGAACATTTGACTGGGATCAGGATCATGTAGATGCGTCTCCCTTTAAATGTTCAAGAACGTCTTTCGGTTTACCAAGTCAAAAGTGCTTTTCACGGAGTGTAGAGTTGACTTCACTACTTCGTGTTTTTAGTAGGCAAAGAGACCGAATAGCTTCGCCTCAATTAATACAAATTCATTTAATACAAAAGCTATGAAAAGGATATTCGGAGTGATCCTGTCTCTCTTGTTTCTCAGTTCGGTTTTTATTGGACAAGAGATTGATGTAAGCACACAGATTACTGATGTTACTGTTTACCGAACAATGGCCAGAGAAACGAGGTCCGGAACAGTGAGTCTTCCAACGGGCAACTCAGAAGTTGTTATTTCAGGAGTGACGACCCAACTTATGGACCAAAGCATTCAGGTTTCTGTAAAAGGCGATGCAACTTTATTGTCGGCCGTTGTGAGAACGAATTATTTCAATACGTTGGAGAACGGGGAAGCGAATCCAAAGGCGTTGAAACTTCAGGACTCTATCAAAACGCTGAATTTAGAGTTGAGGTGGATCAATGAGGAACGGGTAATTCACAATGGGGAATTGCAATTGATAAATGATCTGCTGAAAACAGTCTCAGGACAGAAGGAATATAAGCCGGCTGATTTGGATGCTTGTGCCGATTTGTATCGCAAGAGAACGAGCGAGCTAACAAAGAAGTTGTTTGACTTGCAACTGAGACAAGAAAGTATGGCCGAAAGATTAGACAAGTTTCAAGGTCAACTGAATGAGATGGGACCAAAACCGAAGAGCCCAGTGAAAGAAATAGTACTTAGTTTTTGGTCTGAAGTAGCGGCATCAAATCAAATTAAGTGCATGTATTTAGTTGGTGCGGCTGGATGGGTTCCCATGTATGATCTCAATGTGGAGACAACGGCTAAACCGGTCGCTATTGCATACAAAGCGAGTGTGTTTCAATCCACGGGCATGGACTGGAAGAATGTGAAGATGACAGTAGCAACGGCTAATCCAGGCCTGAACAACAATCGCCCTATTTTGAGCCCAAGATATGTAGATTACGTAACCTATGCCCTCATTCAAAATGACAACGCATTAATGCGAATGAATTCTATGTACGTTGCTAAAAGAGAGGACGACGTTGCAGGGTTTACAGACGGAAACAATTATCAAGTGAACGTAACGGAATCGGATATACACGTAGAGTATCAGATAGACATCAAGCAGACTATACCCTCTGATGGTAAACAACATATTTGTAAACTTCAGAGCTACATTGTTCCCGCAACATATCGTTACCACGCAGTTCCAAAATTGGAATCCGCGGCATTCCTGCTTGCAAGAATTACGGATTACGGACAGTATAATCTACTTGCCGGAAAGGCCAATGTGTTTTTTGGAGATACTTATGTAGGCCAGGTAGACTTGAATCCACAGGTTACGGGCGACACGCTGCTCGTGTCGTTGGGTCGTGATGAGAAAATTGTGGTGAAGAGAATCAGAATAAAGGAAAAAACCGGCAAGAAGATCCTAAGTGGTGTAGAGAGGGAAACCTTTGCATATGAAATTACAATTCGCAACAACAAGAGCGTGCCCATTGAAATAGAAATTTTAGATCAAGTTCCCCTGAGTAGAAAAAAGGAGATAGAGGTAAAGCTAATTGATAAGAGCGGAGCGGAATACGAGGAGGTTTATGGACGACTCTTGTGGAATCTCAAATTGGAACCAGGCAAGAGTAAGACCGTCGACATAGAATACTCAATAGAATATCCAGAAGGAAAAACGGTAAGCGAACAGTGAATCGGAACCGGTAAAAAAGGAAGGTGTCACAAATTTTGTGGCACCTTATTTTGTTGAACCCAGATTTTGCAGTTGAAGTGTCTGTTACAATAGGGGGCATGATTCAACCCAGAATCCGCACTGGAAGTCGCGATGAAGCGCTAATACCGTTTATCCCGCATTGCGCATTAGGGCAATTTTTGTAGAATGCGTGCGGGATTCTCAAATCTAAGCGATAGAATACGGCATTCATCGGCAAAATGAGGGTGCAATTTTTCTATCGCTTGATTTGGGTTTGTGTATCTGTAATAGTCCTATTCCGATTCACTCCATTGGCCTATAACAGCTACTGTGAAGGCATTTACCATTTCGTGCATGCAAAATTCTGCAGCGCATTGCCCAAAAAAAACTTCCAATGCGCAATGCAGCATGGACTCTTTAATAAGCAGAATTGGTATTGTCCCGAATCACGCGATGGAGATATCGGAATTCAGAGGTGGAACTATTACTTTGCTCCATCGTGCAGATTCCAGAATCCCGCAGCGCATTAACCTCAAGACACTTCCAATGCGCAATGCGGGATTATTTGATGGTGCAAGTTCATACATCAAGAATAAAAACCGAGAAAGTGCGTGATATAAAAGGTGGTGAGTGCTGCAATAGATTTCCAGTGCAGGTTCTGGGTTCAAGCGCCACAGCAAAAGCCTCGTTCAATTGTTCGACTAGAGAACCTGGGTGTTTCCGTTTTGGATCTCCTCTTTGCGTAAATTTGTGAAGTAATCAAATAGTTGTTCCAATGAAATTTGTGCTATTTATTCTAAGTCTTTTTGTAATCTCAAATGCGTTTGCTCAAGTTGAGACTTGTTCGGAATTGTTTTTTTCGGAATATCTCGAAGGAAACGACTTAAATAAAGCGCTCGAGATTTATAATCCATCCTTGTCTACAATCGATTTAACGGCATATACTATTGAAGTTTATTCAAACGGAGCCAGCACTCCTACTTTTGCATACCTCTTGGGAGGGTCTCTTCAATCTCATGATGTATTTGTACTTTGTAATCCGGCTGCAGCAGCAGAAATTCTAGCCCTTGCCGATGCAACAAATACGGTATGCCAGTTTAATGGCAATGATGCTGTTGTTCTTTTGAAGAACGGTGAAGCTATCGATATCATTGGCGAAATTGGTGTTGATCCGGGAGATTCTTGGTCCGTTGGTGAAGGATTTACGGAGGATCTTACTCTCGTGAGAATATTTGGCGCGGAGGGCCCGGAAACAAATTGGGCGCTTAGCCAATCTCAATGGACTTTTTTGCCGGAAGACTATAGTGCTGGTTTAGGAGGACATTCTTCCTCGTGCGCAACTTTGAACACAGTTGAAAATTTGAGTGAAATACTTTCGGTTGAAATATTCCCTTTGCCTTGTTCCTCAGTCTTAAATATCGTTATAAAACAATCAACACGGGAGGGTCAAGTGGAGGTGAGTATCTACGATTCTAACGGACGATTAGTAGAGAGAAAATTGTCCAGTATTTCTAACGGAAAACTGCTTCTTGATGTCGCACATTATGAGGAGGGGAGTTACTTCATAGAAGTGAAAGACTTTTTCATTGAGTCTTTTTTAATAGTTCGATAAGGACACTTCGAGGTAATACCGTTTATCCCGCAATACGCATTAGGGCAATTTTTGTAGAATGCGTGCGGCATTCTCAAATCTAAGCGATAGAATACTGCATTCATGGGCAAAACTAGGGTGCAATTTTTCTATCGCTTGATTTGGGTATATGTATCTGTAATATTCCAATTCGGTTTCACTCCATTGGCCTATAACAGCTACTTTGACGGCATTTGCCATTTCGTGCATGCAAGAAGCTGCAGCGCATTACCCAGAAAAAACTTCCAATGCGCAATGCAGCATGGACTATTTAATAAGCAGAATTGGTATTATCCCGAATCACGCGATGTAGATATCGGAATTCATCGGTCGAACTATTATTTTGCTCCATCGTGTAGGTTCGAGAATCCCGCGGCGCATTAACCTCAAGACACTTCCAATGCGCAATGCGGGATTATTTGATGGTGTATGTTCATACATCCAGAATAAAAACCGAGAAAGTGTTTGATATCATAGGGGCTTAGTGCTGCAATAGATTTCCGAGGCGGATTCTGGGTTTAATAAGCAACATTGGTATAATTCTGTGTCTATTGATTCAATGCACTTTTTGTCGGAAAGGCTTTGAGTACTATTTTAGCCGGATAGCACTTTCTTATGAATAAAGGTTTTACCCTCCTGTCATTTCTCTTTATTGCGACACTTAGATTGTCGGCGCAGACGTTTTCTTATACAGTTGAACAGCTCGTGCCCGATGATGGCACCTACCTGTATTTGCCCATTGAAGTTGCCGGATTGCCCGAACAACTCAATAGTGATCTAGGGCTTGTGCAGGTGTGTATAGATATGGACCATACATATACCAGCGACATGGATGTGCGGTTGGTTTCTCCCGATGGCACCTCCTTTTTATTATTTGCCGGTATTGGCGGCGGTGGAGATAATTTCACAGATTGCTGTCTCCGTTTTGATGCCACAAATTTTGTTTCCGCGCAAGAACCACCTTATACAGGAACATTTCTGCCGATGGCTAATATGGCAATTGTCAACAACGGACAAAACCCTAATGGTGTCTGGAACTTGGTTTTATATGATACATACGCATTTGCCGATCAGGGATACCTATATGATTGGAGCATAACCTTTGATGCAAACGCACCGGAATACGAGTACCCGCTCGAATCAACCTTTTTGCCTATTATCAAGATCAATACGGGCGGACAGGCTATTCCGAATGAGCCTAAGATTTTGGCCAATATGCAAATCATCAACAATGGGGAGGGTGTCCTGAACTTTGTGAGTGATACCGGCTATGAATATGAGGGTGATATTATGGTGGAATTGCAGGGGTACACAGGCCCATATTACCCAAAGAAAAACTACGATTTTGATTTGTTAGATGAAAATGGTTTGAAGCTTGACACAAACCTTTTAGGTATGCCAGATGAGAACGATTTTATTCTGAAAGCAGAATACCTCGACCCTACTTTGATGTTCAACAATATTGCTTATGAGTTCGGTAGAAAAATGGATAGATATGCTCCTAGATTGAAATACTGCGAATTAATAATTGATGGAGATTATTTGGGAATATTTTCTCTAACCGAAAAAATTAAGCGTGATAATAGCCGAGTGGATATTGCTAAACTGGATGCAGACGATCTAGCCGGAGATTCTCTTACTGGGGGATATATGATTGAAATGAATCTCAATGGCGCTCCTGGCGCATGGTATTCGAATTATGAGCCAATCAATTATGAGACCTGTCAAACTGCAGTTGAGTTTAAATACGTCTATCCCAAAGCGAATGAGATCATGCCGGAGCAAGCAGAATATATAGAGGCCTATGTGGATCAATTCGAATACATCCTGCATACAAACGAATTTTCCGATACTGAGACAGGCTACAGATCAATGATTGATGTTCCTTCTTTCATCGATTTTATGTTGGTGAATGAAATGAGCACTAACTACGACTCTTATGGAAGAAGCACATACTTGTACAAAGAGAAAATCAATAGTGGAGGTTTATTGAACATCGGCCCACCGTGGGACTATGATCGTGGTTTTTGGAATACAGAGGGCTGGGTTTGGGAACTCACTCATCCCTTCTGGCCTTTTCCCGATTGGTGGAGTATATTGGATAGCGACACAACTTATACCAATCAAGTTTGGTGCAGGTGGAATGAATTGAGAGAGAATTTATGGAGCGATGATGCCTTTATGGCACACATTGATTCTGTGCAAGATTATCTTTCGGAGGCGACTGCGCGAAATTTTGAAAGATGGCCGGAACTAGGAGTTACAAATTGGGAACAACAAGTGGATGACTTGAGAATTCGACTTCTCGCAAGACTTGCGTGGATGGATGCCAATATTCTTGGAAGCGGCCCATGTCTTGAAAGCCTAGTAAACAATTCTCCAAATCTTGAAGACTTTGAAGGAGAAATATTTCCACCAAACTGCTGGACAAGATTGGACATAGACGACAATGGTGTTTTGTGGAATGGAGCACAACCGGTAACAGGATACAACAGCGACCACAGCGCATTTTCTTATGCTTTCGACCCCACCGGAGAGAACAATTATTTAATAGCCCCTCCACTGAGCCCTATCGATGGAGAGCATGTTACATGGTATGTAGCCACAAGTTCTGAGACTGATTCGGAGTACTATGAAGTGCTTCTCTCTACAACAGGAAGTGATCCAAGTAATTTTGATGTTGTGCTTTTTTCAGAAACACTTCAGGGTCCCGATTGGCGTTATCGCGGGGCCGATCTAAGCGCTTGGTGGGGACAAGATGTTTATATTGCTTTTAGACATTATACTCCCGGTGGAGAGATCATGCTGAAGCTCGATGATGTATTGTATCCTACCTGGACCAATCAAGATCAAGATTGTACCATTAGTGTGAATGAATTTATAGTTTCGGACATTAAGCTCTATCCAAACCCCGCAAATGATTTGGTTGTGGTGGGTTGCAAGGGTTCAGGAAGATTCGATGTGTTGGATGCATCTGGGAGAATTGTTATAAGCTCATCATATAAATCCGCCCAGTCTATTGATGTTTCTGTTTTGACAAATGGTATTTATGCTTTTAGGTTTTTTGACTTGGATGGTACTGTGTATACCCAACTTTTGCATGTGATTCGATAGTGGGTTTATAAAACGAAACAATTTTTCGAGTTTGTCCTCGTTTGATAATTGTAATCTTGTTTAACCATGAAAACGATCATCATTAGCTTAGCTGTATTTCTGTTTAGTGTTACAGTTCCGCAAAGTTCTTTCGCAGAGGATCTAGGACGCAAACCTTCCGGATACAACTACGCGAAACACGCAAAGAAAAATCAGAAGGCTGCTAAATGGTCCAAGAAGAGAATGCGAGCCGCAAAGGGTAATATGATAAACGTAAAGTGCAACGCGCATCAATCGGCGCGTTACGCTCGGGGAAATAGGTAGAATTCACCCTTGAAAGTAAGAGGGCAACTCCTAATATTTGATACCGTTTGGATTTAAGTAATAGTCCAATTTCGTTTCATTACGATGAACTATGCTTATATCACAACGGCATTTACCACTTCATGCACAATAAATAGTTTGGACTATTTATTGTGCAGAATTGGTATTATCTCGAATCACGCGATGGAGATATCGGAATTCATCGGTCGAACTATTACTTTACTCCATTGTGTAGATGCGAGGTTCCCGCAGCGTTTTAATCTCAAGACACTTCCAATGCGCAATGCGGGATCATTTCATGGTGTATATTCATACATCAAGAATAAGCATCTTGCGAGAGCACATGCTATCTTTGCGGGGCTTAGCACTTCATAGCGAATCTCTATACGGATTCTGGGTTTATCTCGATGCTGAAGCCTCTACTCCAAAAATGAAAATGGAGGAAATTGTTATTACTGAGGATGCTTTTGTGATTTCGAATACAAGGAAGTTTGTGTTCGCCGAATTTTAGAAGGAACTGGATCTTGTGTTGAATAAACCTGAAGAGCCTGTGGATATTTTGTGAGATTCGAGACCAATGCCGAAGCCTGATTCCTCTGTTCTAGATGCAAAATCTGGGTTTATAGCACAAAAGTGATATCGGGAGTTCCCGTAGGGTTCCTTAGATTTGATGAGTCGTAAGGGCGTACTCATTAAATAGTATAATCATGAAGAGGTTAGCAGGCATTGTTCTAATAGTCACTTGGTTTTCTCATTCTTCTTTTTCTCAAACCGAGGAAGAAACCCTTGCTTCTGCCCATGCACTTGTAGAACAAAAGAAATATGAGAGCGCGTTTCAAATGCTTGAGACTTTTGATGCCGAGGCAAAGTCAATCAATGTTCTTCTCTTGAAAGAAGAGATTGCCTTGAAGTATTTTGTGACCAGCATAATGCACACCATGTTTTCTTTTAAGGACCTAGAACCCGACGAGGACATAATGGATTATAGAGGTCTGGAAGGGACTTCCAATCTGCATGTATTCGATATTGCCGAGGAGTTGAACAAATTTTTGGAGAGCAACCCAAATCATTGTTTGCTTAATAAAGGATTGGCCGACTATTATTTTGATGTTCACATGCGTTACGGAGCGAGTGCAATGGAAGAGGAATATGCTATGCTCGAAACCATTAAAAGTGCATATACGGTTGCTGTCAAAGGGGGCTGCGCAGATTATATGTCGCACTATTCCTTGGCGTATCTTTTTTTAATAGATGACCAACTCGAAGAAGCGAAACCGGGATTGCTTGAGTCCATTAGGTTGAATCCTGAATACGCAAGTGCACACTACAATCTGGCATATTGCTATTACCTTCTCGAAGACTTTGCCTCTGCCCTTACTTATTGCAAGAAAGCATTAGATCTTTATACAGAAGCTGTCTATAAATCGGACGCGGCGAGACTTACAGGAGATATTCTTTGGGCAATGGAGGATAACGATGGGGCCATGCGCCACTTCAGAATGGCTGATGAGATTGAACCGGGCAATCATTTTAACCGAATGAGAATTTTGCATTTATCGGTAGAAACTCAAAGCGAAGAAGTGGAGTCTGCCCTCCAATGGTTTTGGGAACTTGCCCCCGAAGAGCCAAGCACTTATTTCGATTTAATTGAGATTTATTCGCAGTACCAACTGGAAGCAGAACTCGAAACATTTTTGTTGACCAAGGTGTTAGCCAATGAAGATAATGATGAGATTTCTGGAGCGCTTCAATTTTTTTTAGGACGACTCTCTTCTGAAAAGAATAAGTCGGAAGCGGAAAAGCATTTCAACCAAGCGAAGGTTCACTTCAATAAATTTCTTTCCTCAGATGACCCTGTTTTTTCGGTGATTCAAGAAGAGATCGATGCGCTTAAAAAGTAGTGTCGAGTTTATCTTGCACAACGCTCAAGGCATGATTTCATTGAACCCTTAGTTCGCCTCAGAAATCCTCATCCTCAGCCCTACATAGAGCTCTCTTCCCCTCGTTGGTCCCCATGCAAATGAAGTGTCAAACTGCTGGCTGAAGGGTGTTTGCCAGCCAACAATTGGACGAAGTTGACGAAAATCAAATACGTTTTCGCAACCACCAAAAAATTCGATGCGATTGAAGCTGTGAGTGTATTGAATGCTCACAAGCGTAAAGGGCTTCGATTGAGTAGGCTGACGATATTCTTCAATAAGCATGTCAGTGTTAGGCAGTCTTTGCGGGCCGTACCAATGTAGATTTATATCAAATTGCCATCTAGGCTGTGGCGAATGTATGCTCATCACCCCAAGCAAACGGTGGCGGGCATTGAAGGGGAGTAATGTCTTTTGTGAATTGATCAGGCGATAGACATCCAAAAAGTTGTATGCTATACGCAGGTCCATCATACTGCTTATATCTGCCATGAGTTCAGCCTGAAATCCATTTGAAATAGATGTTCCCGTGAAGTTAGAAATAACCGCAATGTTTGGTAGGCTGTCATAATCGGGAAAAACTTGATTTTGAAAACTCGTGTGGTATAGGTCTGCCGTTGCCGTAAAAGCGGTTTCTCCAATATTAAATCGTTGGGTAATGTTAAATCCAATGTTGAGCGCTTCTTCTGGAAGAAGACTCTCAGAGAAGATAATGTCGCGTCCACTGGTGAGCAGGTTGATATTCTCCGCAAATAGGCTAACCGTGCGCCAGCCGGTTCCAACCGAGAATCGAACGTCGGTGTCGGCAAAGGGCAAAAACCGCAGCATCAGACGCGGGGTAATTCGCGTGCCAAATGAATTGTGATCATCAGCACGGACACCGGCGATCAATGTAAGGGTGTCTTTTTTGAGCGAGAATACAGTCTCTGCAAAAACACCGGGAATGTTTTCCAAACGCGAATATTGCCCGGCAAAACTTCTTGGTATAGTGTCGGAAGTAAATGAAATATCTTCATTGATTTCAAGGTGACGAAAACTTACTCCTGTTTTGAGGTCATGTTGTTTTGATGAACCAAAAAAGAGTTCGTATTGAAGATTAGCGTAACCGTACCACTGAGTGGCATTGTAATTCAAAACCCCGAACCACGATTTTTGATCGTGTTGCTGTGTGCTCGCCAGCATGCTTATTTTGGTATTCGCATTGAATCGATATCCTGTTTTTGTAAAAATTTCAGGTTGTACAAATCGAACGACCTGTCCGTATATGTCTGTACCTCCAACTTGTGTTTCGGCATCAAAGCCGGATTGTCCGCCTATGCGTGCTTCATCAGTAAATCGGGCACCGATAAATGTGCTCCATCCATTTTCGTTTTCATTGCGATAGCGCCACTTATTGTAGAATGAATAACGCGTAAGCAAGGGCAGATCCATAAATCCATCTTCATCGCGATCAAATCTACCGCTTGGCAATGAAGCGTGAACAGCCAAATAATTGTTCCATAAACTATCTTTCCACGCTACGCCGGCATTCAAATGTTTTTCGTTAAACGAGTTAATCAGAAGATCTGCTGTTAAGGGCTCGGCCTTTTGTCCTTCTCTTGGAAAAACCGTTATCTGCCCAACCATGCTTTCATAGCCCTGCACAACACTGTTTGCTCCTTTCACAACCCAAATGTTTTCGACCATACTCCCCGGCAAGGTGCTTATTCCATAAGTATAAGAGAGACCATGTACCAAAGGTAGGCCATCAATCAAAACCTGATTGTATACACCACTCAAACCCAATATTCGGAGCTCTTTGGCATTCGTAAGAATGTTGGTGGTTTGAGGCTGAACTGTGCTTTGTGTTTCGAAGCAACCAGCCAAATCGCAACATGCGGCCTTGCGAAGTTCATTGCGATTGATCACTTCTGTTTTTACCGCATGCAGTCTGGAAATGTAGGAGCCACTTGCATCGTCAAACACCGTTACTTGCTCCAGTTCTACCCTAATATCCATTGTAAAAACCCATGTGCTGAAAAGATCATCAATCTCAAAGTATTCCGAAGTGCCGGAAAAAGCGATGTTTATCCCATAAAATGTTTTAGTCGTATCCGGAGGCATAGGGAGCTCAAAGTGTCCGGAGTCATTGGCAAACGAACTAAGTTCCAAACTGTCCCAAGCTATGTAGGCAAGCGGAATAGGTCGACCATTAATATCTACAACCGAAGCACGAAAGGATTGGGCAGTTGAGTATGTTGACCAACTGAGCAGGAGAATCAGCAAGGCACTGCGTAACATAGGGCAAAGGTATTGTTACTTGTGGCATGTGTATGCTGTCTATTTGAAGGATTTGGTATGACATCACTCAGCCTTGCGCAGAAAGCAGAACGGAAGGACATTTTACGGGCAATTTTTTTTGGTGTTTTGCAAGAATGAAGGAATGTTTTGCACCTGCGAAATTTTTTCATTATACAAGTTTTACCGGATATATTGTTTATGCATCTGTAATGGTCCAACTCCGTTTCACTTCATTGGGCTTTAACAATTACTCTCAAGGCATTTAATACTTGATGCATGCAAGATCCTGCAGCGGATTACCCAAAACAGACTTCAAATGCTCAATGCAGCATGGACTATTTAATAAGCAGAATTGGTATTATCCCGAATCACGCGATGGAGATATCGGAATTCATCGGTCGAACTATTACTTTGCTCCATCGTGTAGATTCGAGAATCCCGCAGCGCATTATCCTCAAGACACTTCCAATGCGCAATGCGGGATTATTTGAGGGTGTATATTCAAACATCCAGAATTGAAACCGAGAAAGTGCTTGATATCAAAGGAGGTTAGCGCTGCAACAGATTTCCGATGCGGATTCTGAGTTTAATAGGCAGAATTAGTAATATTTGCAAAAAAAATAAAAAAGGAAAGTGAAGAGATCGGCGAGGTACAAAACAGCCATCATGATTTGGTTGGCCATTTATCCATCAGTTACCGTTTTGTTTTATTTGTTGGGAGAGCAGATTAGCGCTCTTCCCGTATTTATGCGGACGCTCGTGTTGACGTTAATTTTAGTTCCACTGATGGTGTTTGTTCTCTTGCCGATCCTGAGCAAAATTTTGCATAACTGGCTCACCAAAGAGTGACCTCGTATTGCGCTTTTAAAGGGCCCTTAGATTATACGTCCATGAAAGATGTTAATGGGTATTATTCAAATATTCTGAGATGAAAACTCTATATCGAACCAAATATGGCAAGCCTGATGTATTATCCATAATTGAAACTCCTGTGCCTCTATTAAAGAGCAATGAAGTGAGGATTAGGGTTCATGCGTGCGCTTTGAATTCTTGGGACTGGGATCAACTTGTTGGAAGACCGTTGTTGTTCAGACTCTTATTTGGTTTGTTCAAGCCAAAACAGAAAGTTTTAGGTGCTGACGTTGCCGGCGTTGTGGAAGAGGTGGGCCGAGGCGTAACTTCTTTGAAAGTGGGCGATGAAGTTGTTGGAGATATTTCGCATGTGTGGGGTGGTTTTGCGGAATTTGTTTGTGCAGATGAAAAGTCGTTTTATTTGAAACCCAAGTTATTGAGTTGGGCAGAAGCCGCGTCGGTGCCTCAGGCTGCAGTTCTTGCTTATCAGTCGTTGTATGATATGGGTTTTAGTTGGAAAGGAAAACAGCTATTGATTAATGGCGCCGGGGGTGGTGTTGGAACCTTTGCACTTCAGTACGCAAAACGGGAGGGTTTGGAAGTGACTTGTGTAGATAGCGAGGAGAAATTAGATGCCCTCAAAAAGATGGGTGCCGATCATGTCATAGATTTTCGGAAGTGCAATTACACCCAAACCGAGGCGAAGTATGATTGGATTATTGATGTAGTGGCAAATCAATCAGTCTTTGCATACAGCAGAGCGCTGAATCCGGGTGGTTGTTTTGTGATGAATGGAGGAAAGGTGAGTTCCATTTTGCAGGTGGCTTTTTTGGGCCCATTGGTTTCTATGATCACGGGTCGTAAAATGAAGATGTTGATACATCAACGAAATAAACATTTGGAAGATATTCTTAACGACTTGAGTGCTGGGAAAGTCAGGGCCACCCTAGACAGTGTCTACAGTCTCTCCGAAGCGTCTGCGGCGTTTCGGAAGTTGGGTGAAGGCAAGGCCTTTGGAAAAGTTGTAGTCAAAATTGTGGAATAGTTATTCAGGGCGAATTAGTCGGAACACCGTGCTTGGGCAAAAGTCAGCTCTAGTTTTAGGTTTGGACTCCTGAAAGTCCTTCTGGATCTCAGTTTCGACGAATTATTCCAAATCTTGTAGTTTGGATACGCACTCTCAAGTCAACCGATAGTTTAGCGATCCTAATTGAAAGAATATTTCAATAGAAGCGCACATCAAAACTATAATCTCCTATACACATGAGCTTAATTAAATTTGAAGGTATTTCCGCCGATCCACATCCTTATGTGAGTGAACAAGATCTTGATGACAGCCTTTTTGGACAAGAATTTTTGTCGCAGTTTCCGGTTACACATATCAAAATGCTAGGGGAAGATCCGTTTCTTCCGCGAAGGATTGACTTTTATTTTCTGACCAATTCCCTTATTAAGGCCATTGCTTTGGTAAAAGAGTTGAACCGAAGGGGGTATTCTGCGGATACATTTGAGATGAAGACTGAACCTAACATTACGGGTATTCAAGGAAGCACAACAGAAATGAGTGTGGCCCAAGTGGATGTGCTGGGATGGGCTAGAGAGATGTGTGAGCTCGGGTATATCTATGACTGTGCCCTAGATGGTTGGGGAATGGGAATCAGAATAGACAGAGAGGACTTTAGCGACGAACAGTAGTTTTTCGGCAGGTCTTTGCTGTCGTTTGTTAGAGCGAAGAATTTCAGGTAGTAATCTGTGCGGTTCATTCATAGAAAACTACAGTTGAACCCAGATGCGTTTTCTATTTCCAAAAGGTTTGATTTTTTTGCAGCGCCTGAACCTCAAGCAATCTTGCGATCATGTTAGAATTTGTCTTGCAACTCAAAACTCGGAATGAAGCGCTGTTTTATTTTGGTTTATTATGCCTTGTAACGGCTTTAGTTTTCTTGGTTTTGGCAAGAACGACTTCTGTTCAGGTGAGCAATGTGAATGCATGGTATAAGCCATTCAAGTTTGCCCTTTCCACTTTTTTGTTTGTAGGGGCAATGGCTTGGTACTGCAGTTATTTGCCTTCGTTCAGTGTGAGGTTGTATAATTGGACAACTATAGTATTGCTTGGCTTTGAGATTGTGTATATTACCGTGCAGGCTTCAAGAGGACAGTTGTCGCACTTCAACACAAGTACACCTTTTCACGGCTTCATGTTTTCGGTGATGGCATTGGCCATTACTCTGGTGACGATCTATACCACATACATCGGCTTCTTATTCTTCAAGCATGATTTCCCAGATTTGCCACAATATTACATTTGGGCCATACGCTTTGGAATTCTCTTGTTTGTGGCATTTGCATTTGAGGGATTTTTGATGGGCTCACGAATGTCGCATACCGTAGGAGGTCCTGATGGGAGTAAGGGTTTACCTATAGTTAACTGGAGCACAAAATTTGGAGATGCACGAGTAGCCCATTTCGTTGGAATGCACGCCCTGCAGGTTTTACCTCTTCTATCGTGCTACCTTTTGTAGAATACAAAAGCCACCATAGCTGCAGTTTTACTCTACAGCGCCTTGGCGGTTTTTACACTGGTAAACGCCTTGAATGGAAGACCCATCTTCACCTCTAAAGAACCCGTAGAAATAAAGGGCCCCCTATAGTGCCATTTAGGGATTTGTAATAGGCCAATGAAGTGAAACAAGATTGGACTATTGCTGATACATAAACGGTATTAACATGCGGGATTGGGCCCGAATGAATTTATCAGAATGTACTATTATTTTGAATTTGGCCGAAAGGTGAAAGAGATTTTTAGAGGCTCCCCTAAAAAGTCTTTTCAGTTAAGGAAAAGCAAAACGGGATACCAGATAATTTATCTGAAATATCCCGTTTTGTAGCCTCGACGGGAATCGAACCCATATCAAAAGTTTAGGAAACTTCTATTCTATCCATTGAACTACGAAGCCAGTATTTATTTCTTGAAAAGCGGCGCAAAAGTAGCCCCAAATCTGAGCCATTAAAAGGAAGATTCAAAATTCATAAGCATCAACAACAGAGAACAGGGCCGTAGAGGCTTCCTCTGGTTCTACGGCATGAACACACAAACACACCGAGCAAATCAATTTGGGTTGGCGCTATATGCAGCGTAGCCACTTTTAATGCGATCTAGGCGGATATTGGCTTGATTCATTTCAAGGGTCTCATCCTCCAACTTTTTCTTTGCCTTATCAATATCAGATTTCAAAGTATCTAATTTTAATATCCTATCACTTTCCATTCGTTGATGATCTTTTTTCTTGTCTTCTACCATCTGAATACTATTGGATATCTTGGAAATGCCCTCTTTAGATTTGTAAATGGACGACGATTTTTTAGTGATCTCAGACTTAGACTTGGTCTGACGAGACTTAATTTTTTCCAAATCCTTCATTGCGCGCTGCGCCTCTTTGGTGTCGAGGTTTCCCTGACGATTTAGCTCGTTGTATTCTACTTGTTTACCTGAGAGCTCAGCCGCAATCATCTGTTCTTTTTGTTCTAGCTCTGCTTTTTCTACTTCCTTTTTTTCTAAATCTCGTTGTCGCAATTCTTTTTTATCTTCCAAACCTCTGCGGATGGCCTCAACCTTGTCAATTGCCGCGCGCTGCTTGGTTACTGCGTTCGTTCCTGACTCTAAGTTTTTTTCGACCCGTGAAATGGCTGATTGTGCCTTCGTTACATCTTTTTGTTGCACCATTGCTTCCTTCGACATGGTTTCAATGATTTCAGCGTAATATCGATGATAGAAGTCTTTGATCTGTTGGTTGATGCTTGCTTCCACGCCATTAACAGCGGTTGAATCGCCGGGTTTAGTAGGTTCAACGGCCAGTATGAGGGTGGTCTTCTCGCCTGGATTATCCACTTTCCAGAAAATGGAAAGACTGTCAGAAGACCATTCTTGAACAATCACCCCTGTGGCGGTATGAATACCGGAGATGCTTCTAGATTTCAATGCATATTTGGTCTTGAAGAAGTCCGACAGATCTTTTTCATATGCCCTGTGATCTGCAGTTATATCCCATTTGTAAACGTATTTTACTTCAGTTCCAAACTGCTCATTGGCCCGTTGAACGGATATAATAGGGCTAGTTGATAGGGATTCGCGAATTTTTTCTTCGCTTTGAGACCAATATGTTACATAGGTCAAAATCAGTAAAAGTGTGAGAGCTGATGCTAGTTTCATGAGAGAATAGTTTAAGCCGCGAAGGTACAATGCTTATCTGTATTTGGAAAATCCAATGATAGCCTTACTTTTGCGGCCCCATTTAGCGCGCCTATAGCTCAGTTGGTTAGAGCAACAGACTCATAATCTGTGGGTCCCTGGTTCGAGCCCAGGTGGGCGCACTGCAGGAAAGCGGAGATTTTTTGGTCTCCGCTTTTATTTTTTTTGGCACTGCAATTCTTATAAGCTAGACTATTTCTGTGGATGAGTCTGTAGGTTTTCATTTGTAAATAAACCCAAAATCCGCATTGGGGTTCGCGCTGCAATAGATTTCCAATGCGGATTCTGGGATAATGAGGCTTAGTTACAAATATTACCGTAGTAAGCAAGAAACAAGAGCAAATCAGTAGTATTTGAAATTCCATCTTGATTGAAATCCGCAGCGCAGTAGTCCGTGCAGCCGAGCAGCGAGAGAAAAAGCAGCAGGTCAGTAGTGTTTACCAAGTTGTCTGAATTTAAGTCACCGGCGCAAGCACATGAAACATACTCGCATGCTCCATTGTCACATCCCGCATTTGGAGAGTAATTGCACGCCAATTGATCTGTGCAGCCGGGATACGTGCAGCTATTGTCATCTAAAGTGGCGCTTAAATCGAAGTTGCAGGCTTGTGGATCTGTGCAACCTAAGCAGGACTGATATTCGCAAGTATTACTGCTACATCCTGCATCTGCATCGTAATTGCAGGCAGCATTATCAATGCAACCCGGATATGTGCATGAACCATTATTTATGGTGGCTTCAATATTATAGTTGCAGGCAGAAAGATCGTTACAACCAGAAACAACTATAGGTACACAGAAATTGTGGGTTTCCGAAGAACCAAAGTCAGCAAGAACCATGTCAACCAATACGTTGCCATAGCCATCAGTAATGTAATAGTCTCCGTCTACATTGCAACTTCCCCATTGCGATCCCCCAACTCCATCTCCATAAACATCGAAAATATTGAAGTTGTAGCATCCGCTATTTAGGCAAACATCCCAGATGTAAGTTGCCTGATCTCCGAGCGAGTTTGAAGGCTGCGAATACAAAATCGTTCCACCCCCATTGGCAATGTTCCAACTGGTTTCTTCTCCCCAACAATCCGTGGTTATATGTAATGTATAGATTGCGCCCGACTGACATGAGCCATCATCGCAAATAGCGGCGGGATCGAAGTTGCAAGCCGAAGAATCCGTGCAACCATCCGGCAGTATGCATGAACCATCCTCATAAGTTGCAAGCACATTGTAGTTGCACGCGGTTGGGTTTGTGCAGCCAAAAACTTCATTTATTACCCTGAAAGTTTTGTAGCCCGCAGGTGCTACAATTGGTCTTCTTTGAACCTTACCACTCGCTGCTTCTGCCTCAACATAATAGTATACCGTGGCTCCAAACGACTGAGGCGGTATAAAGGCCTCCCAGTTGTTGCCGCCAATCGAATTCATGGCAAGAGCTGTATATGTGCCGCCAAGGGATGTTTTGTAATAAAGAGTGGCCGAATTAATTCCTGTCCGATGGTTTATGTAGGCCTGAAGTGGATGTGAAATTAGCTCGTTATTGGAATCAGCAATACCCTGAAAACTTATAAGCAAAGGATCTTCTACACCCACAGTGTGCGTGATACAATGTATGGCTCCACCGGCGGCAATAATGTTGGCTCCGGAGTTATCACAATCGATTCCCACAATGTTATAGCCCGGTAATGCCTGCTGATAGATTCTTATTGCTGTGGTGTCGTATTGTGTATAGTAAGTGGGTAGAAGAACGGTTTTATTCACAAAAACGGCATTGGCATAAGTAAGATAGTCGCCTCCAGCATTGGGGTAAGTTCCAGTACTTGGCTGAGGTGGCGCAGGGACATCAATAATTTTAAATGGAGTACCCCACTTAGTTGTAAAATTGTTGAGCACATAATTAATGTTCGCTTCAATCTGCGGACCATCTGCTACTCCCGTCGGGTATTTGGAAACAATGATCGTTTCCTCGTCCAATAGTTTCATGTGCATGTCGATGTGATGAATACCGTCGAAGGGCAGCACAGGCATTTTTATATAGGTGTCGATTCCCATATAATTATTCATTATTGCATCTATTTCGGCCTCTGTGTGATTGGGATAATTGGTCCATCCGGCGCTACCACCTTGATTTTCTTCAAGTATTAACTCAGATGCGAATGCCGTTCCGAAGCCATCCGACATAAAATTACCACCTGTGTTCATAAGGTTGTTTGGTGCTTGCGTGTTGCTGTAAACGGGAAGGCCTAAGGCATTGCCTATTACGTCAGGTGTAACATCGTCAGCAAATCGGGGCCTATTGTATATCCAGTCGACCAAATACAGATCATCTACTTCATCTCCGTAGACCGTATTTGCACCGAAGTCGCGCTCCCATACTGAGTCTAAGTTTACCTGGATGAGGGTGATATTAACCAGATTTAATGGAGGGCCGCCAGCGTTATTTGAGGTGAGATAGGTGGTGGTGGTTGCTACATTTTCGGTGAGTATGATTACTTCACACTCTAGTTTGGACGCGGCAACGATCTTTTTCAAAATACTATTGTATCCCATCCAAGTGACTACAAGCGCCTGCACCTCCTCCCATTCTGCCATTGTTCTCTTATTGCTGAAAATAGGTGGGGTCGTGATACCCCGCTCTCCCGTCGATGAAGCGGGATTGTCGATAGCGTTTTGAATTTCCTCTTGTGTAAGTTGATGTGGCCAACCTTCTTCAGATTGAGCGGTGGAGAGCAAAGGAAATAGGAATGCAATGACAATAATTGCACGGAATGACATCATAATGCGCGAATTTGAAAGTAAAGATAGGAAATGTAAAATGAGCGAGACAAAGATCTGATTTTTGAACAGTCTTTGATGTCAAAGAAGTCGAGAAGTTTATCTTGTCCTATTTTCGTGTACTAATTTTTGTCTATGGCCGAACCACTTAAGAATAGGTATAATAGGAAGTTTATTCAGGGACTGGCAGATGCGCTGAGTCCTGAAATTGGAAAGTTTAGCGATAAAGACTTTGTTTCATTTGTAATAGACAAGGAATGGCAGGAAATGGAGTTGAAACAAAGGATGCGGCGAATTGCTGTAGCATTAAGAAAGCACATTGGCGGAACCTATGAAAGTAGTGTGCCGATTATCAAAAGCACAATACAACGATTGAGAAAACAAGGTGTTCAAAATGATATGTTTGAATATATGTTTTTTGCGGATTATGTAGAAGTGTACGGACAGGATCATGTGGACATCTCTATGGATGCAATGGAGTTTATCACTCAATTTGCAAGCTGCGAATTTGCGATTCGGCCATTTATTGTAAAAGATCCAGAGAAAACAATGAAACGCATGTTGTTGTGGTCGTTGAACAAGGAATCAAGGGTACGAAGACTCTCAAGTGAAGGATGCAGGCCTCGTTTGCCTTGGGCAATGGCTCTGTCTGAATTCAAGAAAAACCCGAAAGTTATTTTGCCCATTTTGGAAAACCTAAAGTCGGATGAATCACTTTCTGTTCGAAAAAGTGTAGCAAACAATTTGAATGATATCGCAAAAGATAATCCAGAGGTTGTTATACATATTCTTAGAAAATGGCAAGGAAAAAATGAATTGACGGATTGGATATTGAAGCACGGTTGCCGAACTCTTTTGCGGAATGCGGATCCAAAAGTACTCGGGAGATTTGGAATGTCTACAGAGGTTAGATGCGCACTGATTGCATTTAAGTTGAATGCCAAGGAGGTATTAGCCGGGGAAAAGATAGAGTTGTCTTTTTCACTTGAAAATAGAGGCGATAGGAGAGAAAAGTACCGAGTGGAATACGGAGTGGATTTTATGAAGAGTGATGGAAAGCAGAAACGAAAGATCTTCAAAATTACCGAAAACCAGTTTGAACCGAGAACGATAGTAAGCTTCACACGAAAACATACTTTGGCCGACCTAACTACTCGAAAGCACTATTCCGGAAGACATAATGTTGTAGTGCTTGTAAATGGAAATGAACTTGGATCCAAGTCGTTTTTGCTAAAAGGGTTTTCATAATTCATCCACAATACGAATATTTTCGGAAACAGCAGCGAGGCAATCTTTTAGTCTTTCAATTTCTATAGGTTTAAGTAGAAATCCATTGAAGTTTTTGTGGTATTCAACTTCTTGATCCGCGGTGATATCAGCCGTAAGCGCGAAGATGGGAATGTGCTGATTCAAACCACGAGTGGAGCGTATTTCCTTGGCGGCGTCATTTCCACTTATTTCGGGCATGTGAATATCCATCAGAATGATGTCGTACGAATTAAGTCTAGCGAAGTTAATAGCCTCGGCCCCATTATTTGCATGATCATAGGCAATGTCCCAACTCTTTAATAGGTAACCCACAACCATTGCATTTACCATATTGTCCTCTGCAATAAGAGCTCTTCTAATTTTGATTTTTTTTTCAGAATCTTGAAGACCATTTCCAATTTTTGAGGAGTGCTGGACTTCGATGGTAAAGCTAAATTCGCATCCTTGGCCCGGCTCGCTTTTAACCTTGATTTCTCCGTTAAATAGTGAAACTAGTTTTTTAACAATTGCCAATCCGAGACCCGTTCCTCCATGCCTTCGGGTAGTGACAGATTTGGGTTGCGAAAAACTTTCAAATATGGATTCTAAGTTTTCAAGCGCTACGCCATCTCCTGTATCCGTAACTGAGAATCGAATGGTGTCGGATTGACTTCCAGAATTTTCAATTTTGGCATGAATACACACAACGCCCTCATCAGTAAATTTGATGGCATTGCTAATGAGGTTTCCCATAATTTGGGTTAATCGGGTGTCATCGAAGTGATAGAGCGATGCCAAATGTTTGTCGGGATAAAGGCGCAAACGCAAACCTTTTTCTTCTGCCAAACCAGCATATGTATTTCGAATATTGAAGAGAAGCCCAGCTAAGTTTTCGTCTCTTGGATCTAGCGTCATTTGTTCTGACTCCAGTTTTGTGAAGTCGAGGATGTCGTTCACAATTCGCATCAGGTTGTTGGCTGAGAACCGCAGTGAATGCAAAAGCATTTTATCGCTGTCTTCTTCATTATTCTGAAGCAAACTACTAATGGTTATCACAGCATTGAGTGGAGTGCGAATTTCGTGACTCATGGTAGAAAGAAACTCCTGTTTGATTCGAGCAGCTTCTTCGGCACGGTTCTTTTTTTCGAGGATTTCGGCCCTTTCCTTTTGGGACTCTGCATCTTTTTCAAACTCCTTTACACGAGAGATGACTTCATAGTTCTGAATGACACGTAGAGTTTGTGTATTAACGACGCTCTCTTTTTCTTTCTGATACTTTTCAAGGTAGACCAACGATAAGCGCAGATTACCCTCCGATTTATAGATCTGATACAAGAGTTTATTGCACTTGTATTTAATCATTGCATTAGCATGAATCTTGCTAAAAGCGATTCCTTGCTTTAGGATTGACTTCGCTTTTTTGGTTTTATCCCAAGCCGCATAGAGAACACCGAGTTTATAATAGGCCATACCAAGACCTAGTTTTTCACCAGAAGCTATATGAATGTCTACCGCTTTCAGCAGGTCTGTTTCAGCATCATCGTATTTTTTTTGGAATGTGTACACTTTGCCTCTTCCGTATAGTGCAAACGCTAAGCCCCGCAGATCTCCCGTCTTTTGTTTCATTTCGATAGACCGCTCAATGATTTTTAAGGCTTGTAGCGGTTTGTTTTCTTTCAGTAAAATTCCTGAAAGGGGATTATAGCAGTTCGATTCAGCGTTTTCGTCATTCGCTTTTTTGGCTGCGGCTATTCCGTTTTTATATGACTTCAGTGCATTTTTACGATCGCCGAAATATTCGTAGATAGTGCCTAGCGACTTTTCTACTTTAGATTGGTTGTGATAGTCCTGGATTTTCTTGTATATGCCCAAGCAATTCATGAGATAGCTCAACCCCAAATGGTAGTCGTCTGTTTTGTAATATATCCCGGCAATATTGTACTTAGCGTCTGCTACACCCTTCTCATCTCCAAGAGCATCGAATATGGTGAGCGCGGCAAGCGACATGTTCATGGATTTCTCATAGTCTCCATTGATCATAAGAAACAGAGCCAACTGCACCATACTCCTGCCTATGGCTTTTTGATCATTTAAGGCCTTGCTCAGCTCAAGTGCTTCTTGGGTTAGCAAGATACTTGTGGGAATATCATTTACCCTAAGACGATATGCATCTTCTAGAAGAAGATCAATCCGGCTTAAATGAGGGTAAATGGGACTGGTCATGTTTTATTTCACCACTTTGTTTTAAAGACGACCTATTGATACGTTTTATATGTTGATTTGTTTCAGGAGGTGTTACGAGGACGCACCAATGCTATTGATGTGCATTTTCTATGCACTGGGCAAGTTTATATGGAGGTTTATCCTCTATCTATTGTTGATATAGAATGGAATTAACGATTATATGGTTTTGGAGTTTGAAATATTTTTGTCCAGGAAACAAATGAACGTTTGTTTCCGTATGCCACCGAACCAACCAACTAACACCATGAAAAAAGCATTATTTATTTTTCTTTTTATCGCTGTATCCCTGAGTTCAATTGCTCAGAGTAGATCCATCTACTTTGTGCACATTAGCACATTAGAAAACACTAGTGAACACATTACGTTTATAGATCACCCCCTGTTAAATGGCAACCCGAACGCCAGAATTCTGGTTACTCAGAACTGGAATCCTCCTGGTGGATTTAACCTTATTAACGATCACGTGACATCCGTTTACTTCGAATTCGTTCCGGATCAGTGGGCTATTTACAATGAAGATTTAGGAACTCTAAATATCGGAGTTGCTTTTAATGTACTAATTGTACTTGACGATGCTGAGGAGAACTATACACACACTGTGACCAATGAAAATGTCGCAGGAAACGTGACTTATCTGCCCGAAACACCAGCTTCAATGAATCACAACACCCTGGTTTTTGAAACCCACATTTGGAATCCTGGCGGTATTGGCGGAGTTTTGAACAACTACAAAACTGGCGTGTATTATACGGATTATGCATGGTCCCTTTATAATGAAAACAGCGAGAATCAAGTTTTAGGCGCAAGTCACAATGTAATGATGCCAGGCTCGAATATGAGTACATATATTCATACAGCAACTTTGGAAAATCAGATGGGATTTGCTTCGTATAGCTACCTCGATCATCCTCAGCTAAATGGGCACCCGGAAGCTATAGTGATAACGACTCATAATTGGAACCCACCCGGAGGTGCGGCTACGTATCTGAACGAAGTCATAGGCGTTTGGTATGAGTCAGAGACTGGACATTGGGTGCTGTACACACAATCAAATGCAGAGATGCCCGTTGGCGCCGCTTTTAACATTGCTGTTGGATACCCACAGCCCATGAATGACGATTGTGTAAATGCCATGAGCATTGATTATTTGTTTCATCAACAGGAAGGAATTATTTATACAAGTTCACCTGTAACGAATAATGGTGCGGTAATTAACGATGCCGATCCAACCATATCCAGCGATTGTTGGTTTTCTTCGGACATTGTAGACAACAATGTATGGTTCTCTTTTGAAGGAGATGGTCAAGAGTATACCATTCTTACCAGTAATTGCGGAGGATCATTGATAGATAATTACATTGAGTTGGGAGATACTCAAATGGCAATTTATACAGGCGGTTGCGGCGGATTGTCCTTGGTGGCATGTAACGACGATAGCGACCAGTCTTCAGGCAGTAATTTGTTTTCGGAAATTACAATTGAGACAGGTGATGGGGTGACCTATTATGTAATGATCGACGGTTATTCTGCTGGAACAGGCGTACCCGCCGATGGAAATTTCTGTATTGAAGTAGTACAAAACATTGTAGGGGTAACAGAAGTTTCAGGGCCACAAGTAGCCATTTTTCCGAATCCCACGAACGGAATCCTGAACGTTTCCATTTCCAAGGGTGTCGAACTTATTCAAATCATGGATGCAAGTGGCCGTGTTGTGGAAGTGTTGAACCAACCCATGAATTCGAACTTAAACATTGACTGTTCTTCTTTTGAAAGCGGTATTTATTTCCTACGCGCTATTAGCCCGGAAGGAAGTCTCGTGAAGACGTTTGTGAAGGAATAAAAGCTCCAAATACCCCCCGGCACTTAAATGCCGTGGGGTATTTGATCGTATTTTTGCCCGAAAGAATACGAATTATGCAAAAGCTTGTTGAAGATTTTCCCACACATCTTAAGGAGGCAATTAAAATAGGCAATGCCGCGAATTTAAAAGAAACAGGTTTCAAGGCCGTCAACGTTCTCATCTCTGGACTAGGTGGATCGGGGATCGGGGGAAAAGTAGTAGCGCAATTGGTTTCAGAAAGTTGCAAAGTTCCAATTGCCGTAAACAATGACTATGCCCTACCTGAGTGGGTAGATTCAAAAACATTGGTTATTATTTCGAGCTACAGCGGCGATACTGAAGAGACCGTTGCGGCATTGCATTCTGCTATTGAGCGTGGAGCCCATGTCGTATGTGTTACCAGTGGCGGAAAAATTGGGGCTGAAGCAGTTGCTAAAGGATTCAATCATATACTTATTCCGGGTGGCAATCCACCCAGAGCAATGTTTGGATATTCATCTGTGCAATTGTTCTATGTGTTGCACCACTATCAATTGATCGATGGATCTTTCGAAGAACAAATTCTTAAGGTATCCGATGACCTACAAAAGGGTCAGAAAGATATTATCGATTCTTCACTCGAATTGGCTAAAAAAATTCAAGGTAGAATTCCAATCCTATACAGCGATGCACTATACGAGGGTGTTGCCATCCGCTGGAGACAGCAAATCAACGAGAATTCGAAGATGCTTTGTTGGCATCACTTTTTCCCAGAGATGAATCACAACGAACTGGTAGGTTGGAGCGGTGGCGATAATCGCGTGGCCGTGGTTCTGATGCGCAGTGAAGATGATCATGAGCGCTCAAAAATCCGTATGGAAATCTGCAAAAAGCTCATGGGTCAATATTGCGATACCATCGAAGACGTTTGGTCTAAAGGTGGAAATCGTGTTGAGAGAAGTTATTACCATGTGCACTTCGGCGACTGGTTAAGTATACACCTTGCCAACCTAAATGGCGTGGACGCTGTGGCGATTCCGGCTATTATTTTCCTGAAGGCAGAGCTTGCAAAAATTTGAGTAAAGACGTTTTCTTTCAAGATTTGGGACATCTCGATTACAAGGAGTGTTGGGATTATCAGGAAAAGTTGTTTGCGACCAATGTGGAGTTAAAACTTCGACAACGTCGGGAACCAGAGTCCGCTCTACCTGAAACAACCAATCACCTTCTCTTTGTCGAACACCCTCATGTATTTACCCTGGGTAAAAGCGGCAATGCCGCCAATTTGCTATTGGATGAAGAAGCCCTGGATCAAGTGGGAGCGCGCTATTACGAAATTAACCGAGGAGGGGATATCACCTATCATGGACCCGGCCAAATTGTAGGATATCCAATTATTGATCTCGAACATTTTTTTACAGATATACATTTATACCTGCGCTATCTCGAAGAAGCAATCATTCTAACACTTGCCCAGTATGGAATCAAATCAGGGCGTATAGAGGGATTAACAGGTGTATGGCTCGATGAACACGACCCAAAGAAGGCTCGGAAAATTGCCGCCCTCGGAGTTAAATGCAGCCGATGGATTACAATGCATGGATTTGCTTTTAATGTAAATGCAGATCTGCAATATTTTGGCCACATCATACCTTGCGGTATCGACGACAAAGCGGTGACATCTATGCACGCGGAACTCGGTTATCAACTCAACGTCGAAGAGGTTAAACAAAAATTAATGAAAAACCTGGAAAGGGTTTTTGGTATGAGGCTCGTAGAAGGAAATTCTTCGAGGGAGGGAGTATGATGCCGTTCCTATGGAACTACTGCCTAATGCCGACTATTATGATGCAGTTAATACGGAACCCGGACTATAGCCTACTGCTAATTTTCCTCTATCTTGCCTCTTTATCCCGCATTGCGCATTGGAAGCATCTTGAGGTTAATGCGCTGGGGGATTCTCGAATCTACTCGATGGATCAAAGTAATAGTTCGACCTATGAATTCCGGTATCTCCATCGCGTGATTCGGGATAATACCAATTCTGCACAATAAATAGTCCACGCTGCATTGCGCAATGGAAGGTTTTTTTTGGCAATGCGCTGCAGCATCTTGCGTGCACGAAATGGTCAATGCCTTTATAGCAGCTGTTGTCTAGGCTGAGCCGAGATTAGAGATACATAAACCCAAATCAAGCGATAGAAAAATTGCACCCTCATTTTGCCGATGAATGCATTATTCTATCGCTTAGATTTGAGAATCCCGCACGCATTCTACAAAAATTGCCCAAATGCGCAATGCGGGATAAACGGTATAAAAATCTGGCGAGAGCACTTGCTATCTTTGGGGTTTATACCAATTCATAGCGAATCCCAATGCGGATTCTGGGTTTAATTTCAATCCACTGAAGTTGGGATACCTGAAAACGCGGATGAATTTCGCCGTTTCATGGGCTAAGAGAGCATCAGCGCACAGGCTGTTTGGTGCGTTGTTTCATCCACGAGTATAGCTGTCCCAGTATCTCGATGCTCTTCGAATGGATCGAACGAAATGGGAGTTTGAGTTTTTATATGCAGTTTCACGAGGTCATTTAGTGTGGCTTGTTCGGGTTGTGGCATTCTGTCTAATGTTGCCACATCGAGGCGGTATTCTATTTCCTGCACAATGCATCTCACAAGTTTGCTTTGATGCTGCAAAAGAAATCGGGTTCCGGCACGAAGCGGTTTTTCGGACATCCAGCATCCCAAAGCAGTGAACTCATTTGTGAGATTTGGCATATTGCCGGATGCAAATAAGTCACCTCTTGATATATCAACGTCTTCATTAAGTTCGACGGTTACACAATGCGGCGCGTTAGAAGATTCCTTAGGAATTCCCCCGTGTATAATGGATTTGATCGTTACATGCACATCAAGTGGAAGGACACGGACCTTATCGCCAACAGATATTTTACCAGACATTATTTTTCCCGCATATCCCCGGAAGTCTATATGATCTGCTGATTGCGGCCTAATAACTTGTTGGACCATCATTCTGAAGGGCAATGTTTCGGTGCTGATTGTTGGTGGGATGTCTTCTAATATTTTCAGAATGCTTGCTCCCAAGTACCAATCCATGTTGGGACTTTTGTCCACAATATTGTCTCCGGATAGTGCAGATATTGGAATGTAAGTCGGACGGCTCAGATTTAATTGCCCAGAAAGTTTGTTGTACTCTTCACAGATCTCGTTAAATCTGTTTTGGTCATATTCTACCAAATCCATTTTATTAATGGCCACAACGATATTTTTAATTCTAAGTAGAGATGCAATGATGCTATGCCTTCTGGTTTGCTCCGTTATTCCTGCTCTGGCATCTATAAGTACGATAATGGCGTCTGCTGTGCTTGCGCCTGTTATCATATTGCGCGTATACTGAACATGCCCTGGAGCATCGGCAATGATGAATTTTCTTTTCGCGGTGGAAAAATACTTGTATGCTACATCAATTGTAATTCCTTGTTCTCTTTCTGCGCGCAGCCCATCGGTCAGAAGAGCCAAATCAGGACCTTGAATTCCTTTTGTGCGTCCTCGCGCTTCTATAGCTTCCAACTGATCGGAAAGAATGCTCTTGCTGTCGTATAATAGGCGGCCAATGAGCGTGCTTTTGCCATCATCTACACTGCCAGAAGTAATAAATCTGAGTAAGTCCATTGTGTTTAAAAGTATCCGTTTTTCTTTCTGTCTTCCATCGCCGCTTCAGTTACCGTGTCGTCCATTCTGGTGGCCCCACGTTCGCTTATTCTTGTGGCTATTGTTTCTTCAATTACTTGGTCTACTGTATGGGCATCACTTTCAACTGCAGCAGTGCAAGTCATATCTCCAACAGTGCGATAACGTACAATTTTGTGTTCGACGGTATCATGTGATTCCCGTGTGACGAATTCACTGTTTGCTACCCACTTTCCTTGGTGTTCAATTACCTCGCGGGAATGGGCGAAGTAAAGTGAAGGGAGTTCTATTTCTTCATGTTTGATGTACTGCCAAACATCTAACTCTGTCCAATTGCTTATCGGAAAGACCCTTACATTTTCGCCCTTGCTAATTCTGCCATTGTATATGTTCCAAAGTTCAGGTCTTTGGAGTTTAGGATCCCATCCGCCAAATTCGTCGCGTACTGAAAAAATTCTTTCTTTGGCGCGGGCTTTTTCTTCATCGCGACGAGCACCTCCCAGGCAGGCGTCGAATTCGAACTCTGAAATAGTATCGAGCAATGTGTATGACTGAAGAGCGTTTCGTGAGGGAAATTTACCCGAGGGTTCTTTGAGTCCATGTCTTTTAATTGACTCCGTTACTTGGCGTACGATTAACGAAGCCCCTAGTTCTTTGGCGAGTTTGTCTCGGAAATGAAGAGCCTCAGGGAAATTATGACCAGTGTCTATATGAACGAGAGGAAAGGGAAATGTTCCCGGTGCGAATGCCTTTTTTGCAAGATGCACCATTACAATAGAGTCCTTGCCACCGCTAAATAGTAAAGCAGGTCTTTCGAATTGTGCCGAAACTTCTAGCATGATGTGTATGGACTCCGCTTCTAAGGACTGTAAATGAGAGAGACTTGTATTCATGATTTGTTGTGTGGTGAATTGTGATTGTGCAAGCCGCATTCTTTTTTTGAATTGTCTTCCCACCACCATCTTCCGGCGCGGATATCTTCTCCTTCTTTTATCGCTCGTGTGCAAGGCGCACAACCAATACTTACAAATCCACGATCATGCAATGGATTGTAGGGTATGTTGTGTGCATTGATGAATGTTTTTACTTCTTCATTGCTCCACAAAAGGAGAGGATGCACTTTTAGTATTTGGTTTTCAGTGTCGAATTCAGCATGGCTCATTTGATTTCTGTTTTGAGAATGCTCTGCCCGAATGCCTGTCAACCATACCCCTTTGTCTTTAATGGCCCTCTGCAACGGTTCTACTTTTCGAATATGGCAACATGTTTTTCGTAATTCAAGACTTTCATAAAATGCATTAGGTCCATGGCCTTCCACATAGTTTTCAAGGGCATGCGTTTTCGGATAGTAAACCTTTATGGCCCTCTTGTATTTCTGCAGTGTTGCTGACCAAGTTGAATAGGTTTCGGGGAAAAGTCTTCCCGTATCCAATGTGAAAACTTCAATAGGTAAGTTATTGTCGAATATGATGTGGGTAAGAATCTGGTCTTCTAAACTGAAACTAGTGGAGAAGGTTACGGGTTTTGGTTGAGCAGATACGACGTATTCTAATCCCGTTAAAACGCTGGTTTTATCTCCAAAAGTGGTATTGAGACTTGAAATAAAATGATCCATAAGAATGAAAAGTAAAAGGAAGAGATGAAATGGTAGGGGTGGGTGTGTGCTGAAGGATCAACAGCAACAACAACAACAACAAGAGGTACTTGGCTCAATTAGAGTGAATTTGCTCGTTGTAAATTTCATGGGTGCAAAGAAAGTGATTTTTTCCGAGCGCAAGTCATAATTCGGGAATTTTTTTATTGAGAACATCCTTATCCGAGACATTCTGTGAATCTACTCCACCTTTCCTCGTTGAACTTTTCCCAGAATTGTTGGTTACCACGAAATGGCTTTTGAAGATAAGATCTGCGTGGTCTGTAAAAGACCTTTTTCATGGTAAAAAAAATGGAAAAGGGTCTGGGACGAAGTGAAGTACTGCAGCGATAGGTGTCGAATGAATAGGAACAGATTATGAATGTAGGAGTGGTTTTTCCCCATCAATTGTTCGAGAATAGTTCTTTAATTACGCAGTGTGACACTATATATTTGGTTGAAGAATTTCTTTTCTTTAGGCAGTATAAATTTCACAAGCAGAAGATTGCCTTTCACCGGGCAAGCATGAAGTTTTATGAAGACTATCTCCAATCAATGAATTTACGCGTGGTTTACATCGAAGCTTTCAATGACCTGGCGGACGTCCGAAATCTCATGGTGCATTTTAAATCGAATGACATTAGTTCGTTTGAATACATCGATACCACAGACTGTTGGTTGGAACTCAGAATTGCTGAGAACGCCGAACGAATTGGCCTGAAAGTGGAGAGAAATACATCTCCTCTATTTTTGAATTCAACGGAAGAGATCAAGTCGTATTTTGAAGGGAAAAAGAGAATGTTTCAAACTGATTTTTATAAATATCAGCGAAAAGTGAGAAATATTCTTGTTGATCCTGACAAGAAACCGATTGGTAACAAGTGGACTTTTGATGATGAAAACCGATTGAAGTACCCAAAGGGCAAACAAGTCCCTGAGGTAGACAGTATCGATATAAATCGATTTTATAGAGAGGCAATCGGGTATACCGAAGAATATTTTTCTTCAAATTATGGTGCACTGGATAGTGCCTGGATTTATCCTACTACATTTTCGGAGAGCAAGGTTTGGCTTGACGATTTTTTGACCAATAGATTTAGGGAGTTTGGAGCTTATGAAGATGCTATCCTGGCAGATGAGAATGTTTTGCACCATAGTGTACTCACGCCGATGATGAATGTTGGATTGTTGACTCCGCAAGAAGTGGTTGATAAAGCGGTGAGATACGCCGCGGTGAATGATGTTCCGCTGAACTCTACAGAAGGCTTCATCAGGCAGATTATTGGATGGAGAGAATTTGTAAGAGCAGTTTACCAATTGCACGGTACCGATGAACGAACGAAAAATTATTGGGGCTTCAAGAGGAAGATCCCGCAGTCATTTTGGACGGGAAATACCGGAATAGAACCCATTGACATTACGATAAGGAAGGTTTTAAAGACAGGCTATTGTCATCACATAGAACGCCTCATGGTGCTTGGAAACTTCATGTTGCTCTGCGAATTTGATCCTGACGAAGTGTATCGTTGGTTCATGGAAATGTTCATCGATTCTTATGATTGGGTGATGGTTCCAAATGTCTATGGAATGAGTCAATTTGCTGATGGAGGTTTGATGTCTACAAAACCTTACATCAGTGGCAGCAATTATTTGATGAAGATGAGTAACTACCAAAAGGGTGATTGGCAAGTTATCTGGGATAGTCTATTCTGGAGATTTATGCATGTTCATCGCGCATTCTTTATTCAAAATCCGCGCTTAGGAATGTTGGTTCGGAGTTTCGATGGAATGGCGCCGGTAAAACAGCAAGGTCTCATCAAATCAGCAGAGGAGTTCATACACTCGCTAGGTTAATCCCGCATTGCGCATTAGGGCAATTTTTGTAGAATGCGTGCGGGATTCTCAAATCTAAGCGATAGAATACTGCATTCATCGGCAAAATTAGGGTGCAATTTTTCTATCGCTTGATTTGGGTTAATGGATTTTTGAGATAGAGAAGAGGCCGTATCTCGACAGAATCTCCGAAAAACAAAAACCCCCAATCGATTTCTCGATTGAGGGCTTTAGTATTGTAATGAAAGATTGGTTACTTGGCAACCATCATTCTAACTACTTTCTGTTCGCTAAGAGAGTAAAGTCTCACTGTATAAACTCCGTCTTCCAATCTTTGGGTATCGAAGTTCACATTGTAAGAATCACCAGACTTCACATTGCCATTAAATGGCTGCGCAATCCTTCTACCCGACAGGTCATATATTTCCATAGTCAAAGTGGTGTTCACGTTCGACATGAAAGAAATCACTGCTTGGTCTCTTGTAGGGTTAGGTTTCAAACTTGTAATAGAGAAGTCGCCTTCTAAGATTGACATGTTATTATCCTCGCCAGGTGCGAAACCTGGATCGTTTGTGCCATCAAGATCAGCAAAACTGATGTTCTGCGAAATACATGTTGTGTTACCTGAACAATCAGTGGCACACCATGTGCGCACTACTTCGTAATCAGGACAACAATCATGTTCAAACGCAAAGTCACCAGCACCTGAAACTACAGTCTCATTGAATATGGACTGACCGTTCACTAAGAATGGACCAGAATATTCGAACCAACCTCCACTGCCAAAAGCAGGAGTAAGGTTGTTTGCGCCTTGTCCAACTTGGTAGCCGAAGTAGTTGTTGTTTGGAGCATGAGATATTGTAAGAACTGATCCTGCATAGTCGCCCCAACCAGTCAATGTAGCACCATCATCCATGATGTAGTATGTCCAGTCCTGATAGTTCGCATCCAATCCACCGCAGTCTGCCTTGAAGCCTGTTGGGAAACCTTGAGCATCCCATTCAGCCCACGTAAAGCCACCAGCGTAAGATGCACTTACTGTAAATCCGGCGTCCGGATTATTGGCATTTACTAAGGTAACATTCAACTGTGCAGTGCCGTTGTCGAACTCTTCAAATGAACCTGATACTACTGAATAGTATTTGTATGCTGTTGGCAAAGAGCCCAGCCACATAGACCAAGAAGTATTATTGTATGCATCAGTACAGTTCATGGAATTTGCAATGTCCGGTGTCACAAGATCACAAGGAGTCTCTGAACCAGGCAATGGAACCTCACCAATAAAGGTTTCTGTGTATGAAACCGTAATGTCATCATCACAGTTGTCAAAAGCATTTACCATTGTAGCCATTGGGATTTCAGCCTGACAGTCAAGCACCAAATCAAGTACGATTGGGCTCAAAATCGGAGCTGTCACATCTTCTACCGTAACAAGGTACGAAGCAGTTGAGGTGTTTCCACACTGGTCCATTGCAACGTAAACCACTTGCCACACGCCATTTCCACATGTATCTGACTGTAGTTCTACAACGTTCACGTCTAGTGAAACACTGCTGCAATTGTCAGTTACTTGAACTGTCATCGGAACAATCTCAACTTCGCATTCGAGGCTGATGTTTTGAAGGTTTCCAATGATGATTGGAGCAGTTGTGTCTGAAACGCTGTATGTGGTATAGGCATTGCTGCTGTTTCCACATTCATCAGTTGCAGTCCAAGTGATAACAAGTGTGTAAGTCTGAGGACATTCGTAGTCATAAGACTCAGATGAAGTGATTACTACATCACCACAAATGTCACTGGCAGTTGCCTGAACATTTGGTAACATCTCTGTGCACGAGTAAATTCCTGAAGCAGGAATGAACGTAAAGCTTGGAGCAACGTTATCCACGTAGTGAACGATGTAGCTGATATATGAATTGTTTCCACAATCATCTACTGCGGTAAAGGTTGTAACCTCTGTCCATTCGTTGTTACAAGTGCCAGGAGTTGTAGAGTTTGATTCCACTACCTGTACGTCTTCATCACATAGATCGAAAGCAATTGGCGTAGGAATTTCAATGGTACTGTTACAATCCACAGTGATTTCATAACCCTCTACAAAGAAGTAAGGAGCGTCTGTATCAGTAATGGTGACAACAACATTTGATGAAACTGAGTTTCCGCAATTGTCTGTAGCTGTCCAAGTGTAAGTAACGAACGTTGCGCAACCTCCACCCGTAGTAACTACAGAGCTTTGAATGGCAAGTACTGCGTCACAGTTGTCACTAAAGATTGGAAGTGGTACACTGTAATCTTCATCACACTGAACAATAAAGTCGTCAACACCAACTACGGTTGGAAGAACGAAGTCTGTTAGATTGATGATTTGAACGAACGATGAAGTGTTTCCACAAGCGTCTGTTACTACGTAAGATCGTTGAACACGACCTTGGCAACCACCACTTATAGGAAGATCAGTATACGTTACAGTCCATTGGTTACAGTTGTCTGTAACCGAAATGAATATTCCGATGTAATTATCACAAGGCTTGAATATGTCCTGATCTGCTGTTATCACCGGAGCCGTTGTATCCAAGATGTTGATCAACTGAGTAAATGTACTTGCATTACCACACTGGTCTACTGCGGTCCAAACACGGGTGCACAAAACAACACATGGTCCACCTGTTTCGGTGTCGATGTAGCTGTATGATACTGTTCCGCAATTGTCAGTAGCCGAAGGAGTGATAACCGGTACATTCTGTGTGCACTCGTAAGTGTAAACAGATTGATTGGTACCCCAAACAGGAGCTTGGTTGTCGAAGATGGTAGTGCTAGAATTAGCAGTTGCCATGTTTCCACAATTGTCCATTGCAGTGTATGTGTACACTATGATGTATTCCTGTGGGCAATCTCCTGGAGTAACACTCTGAGAAACTGAAACAGTAACTACATCACTGCACAAATCACCTGCAGTAGCAACACCGGGTACAAAATCCGTTTCACAACTGTACTGCATGTTGGCAGGAACCGAAGTGAAGAAAGGAGCTATTGTATCTACGATTGAAACCACTACATCTGAAGAAATTGAGTTTCCACAGTTGTCAGTTGCAGTCCAGGTATAAGTAATGAAAGTTGTACAATTCACACTCACTGTGTTGATGCTGCTTTCGATAGAAAGTTGAACATCACAGTTGTCGCTGAATACAGGAGTTGGAACTGTGTAAGGCTCTTCGCACTGAACCGTGAAGTCGTTCACACCAACTACAGTTGGAAGAACAAAATCTGTAAGATTTATAATCTGAATGTATTCAGAAGTATTTCCACAAAGGTCTGTTGCGATGTAAGTGCGTTGAATACGTCCTTGGCAACCACCGCTCAAAGGAAGATCAGTATAACTGATTGTCCATTCGTTGCAGTTGTCTGTAACGGAAACAAACACACCCAAATAATTGTCACATGGCCTGAAGATCTCAAAAGTTCCAGTAATCACCGGAGCCGTTGTATCCAAGATGTTGATCAACTGAGTAAATGTACTTGCATTACCACACTGATCTACTGCTGTCCAAACACGGGTGATCGACGAAACACAAAGTCCACCGTTTTCGGTGTCGATGTAGCTGTATGATACTGTTCCGCAATTGTCAGTAGCCGAAGGAGTGATAACCGGTACATTCTGTGTGCACTCGTAAGTGTAAACAGATTGATTGGTACCCCAAACAGGAGCTTGGTTGTCGAAGATGGTAGTGCTAGAATTAGCAGTTGCCATGTTTCCACAATTGTCCATTGCAGTGTATGTGTACACTATGATGTATTCCTGTGGGCAATCTCCTGGAGTAACACTCTGAGAAACTGAAACAGTAACTACATCACTGCACAAATCACCTGCAGTAGCAACACCGGGTACAAAATCCGTTTCACAACTGTACTGCATGTTGGCAGGAACCGAAGTGAAGAAAGGAGCTATTGTATCTACGATTGAAACCACTACATCTGAAGAAATTGAGTTTCCACAGTTGTCAGTTGCAGTCCAGGTATAAGTAATGAAAGTTGTACAATTCACACTCACTGTGTTGATGCTGCTTTCGATAGAAAGTTGAACATCACAGTTGTCGCTGAATACAGGAGTTGGAACTGTGTAAGGCTCTTCGCACTGAACCGTGAAGTCGTTCACACCAACTACAGTTGGAAGAACAAAATCTGTAAGATTTATAATCTGAATGTATTCAGAAGTATTTCCACAAAGGTCTGTTGCGATGTAAGTGCGTTGAATACGTCCTTGGCAACCACCGCTCAAAGGAAGATCAGTATAACTGATTGTCCATTCGTTGCAGTTGTCTGTAACGGAAACAAACACACCCAAATAATTGTCACATGGCCTGAAGATCTCAAAAGTTCCAGTAATCACCGGAGCCGTTGTATCCAAGATGTTGATCAACTGAGTAAATGTACTTGCATTACCACACTGGTCTACTGCTGTCCAAACACGGATGATCGACGAAACACAAAGTCCACCGTTTTCGGTGTCGATGTGGCTGTAAGATACTGTTCCGCAATTGTCAGTAGCCGAAGGAGTGATAACCGGCACATTGTCTGTGCACTCGTAAGTGTAAACAGAAGTATTATCACCAAATACTGGTGCAGTAGTATCTACAACATAAATGTTTTGCACATACATCACCATGTTGCCACAGTTGTCGAATGCACGATAGATCCTTTGAATGTTATATGCCTGAGGACAATCTCCAGCACTTGTTTCATCAACTACAGTAACGAGAACATCGTCATCGCAATTGTCGAATGCAAGTGGAAGAACCGCCACTGGAATTTCTATTCCACACTGAATAGTGAAGTCAGCAGGCAAGGGTCCAAAAGTTGGATCAGTTGTATCTACAACCGTTACAGTTGTTGAAGCTTGCGAAACGTTGTCACAATAGTCAGTAGCAGTCCAAGTCCATACAATTGTATAGCTGTCTTCACAGTCGCCCGGGAAGATTGCTTCTGAACCTGTAACTGTAACGGGATATCCACATGCATCAATTGCATTTGGTATCATCATCATTGGAACTTCGCTGCATTCAACCGTGAAATTTTCAGGGTTGTTTATGACAGCAGGAGTCGTATCTATGATAGTGATATACTGAATGGCTGTTGCCGAGTTTCCACATTCATCCACGGCAGTATATGTGCGCGCAATTACGCCAATACAACCACCCGATTGAAGAATGTCAACATAGGTCACTGTTACTTCACCGCAATTATCTGATGCAGTGATAAGATCGAGGTATACTTCATTGCACTCCATTGAAACATACATATCGTAAGGCTCAAATACTGGTGCAGTGATATCTACTACTGTGATCACTTGTTGAGCCGACGCTACGTTTCCGCAACTATCCACCGAAGTGAAATTGATTGTTGTAACATATGCATAAGGACAGTCACCTTCTACAGTGGTCGAAACCGATGTAACAAGTGTACTACCCAAACAATTGTCAGTGGCGATGGCGTTTTGAAATGTAAAGTTATCTTCGCAGTTGTATGTGATGTCTGCCGGAACAAACGTGAATACAGGGCTTGTTGTATCGATCACTGTGATAGTGTGAGTACAATAGCTTCTGTTTCCACAAATGTCTGTTGCTTGCCAAATTCTTTCAATCTGATAATTACATATAGTAGAGTTTTCGTTTTCTACCACAAATTCACCCAAGTACAAAAGCTCAACTGAACCCGAGCAATTGTCAAGTGCATAAACTCCGTTAGGCGCACCCATAGAGGCAACTGCAGGAATATCCTGAGTACACTCAAGGGTAATGTTTTCTGGACAGTTGTAGAATGTGGGTGCAAGTGTATCCAAAACCGTAATGGTTTGTGAAACAGTTGTTGTATTGTCACAAGCGTCCGTAGCTCTATAGAAGTAGGTCAAGGACGTGTTGTGAATACAGTCAAGTTGCGGTATCTCATAGCAATCTGTATTTGTATTGATGTCGCCATGTCCGTCAACAGCTTCTCCGTTGAACCAGCCGGTATAACCGAACCAGCCTGACATTCCATACTCTGCGTTTTTGCTGTTTGCCGCTTGGCCAACTTGAAAACCGAAGTAGTAACTGGTTGGATAATGTGTCAAGTACAATTCGCTTCCAGCATAGGCTCCAAAACCGGTAAGGGTTGAGAATCCGTTTACCATTTCGTAGTAGGTCCAATCTTCCCAGAGATTACCACCTGCTGCGGCATATCCCATATCGTCTTTATAAGAACGACCTTGAGCGGACCATTCTGACCAGTCGGCTGCATTTGCAAACCACATGTCAACGTGGAAACCTTGAGTAGGATCTAAAGAATTTACAACATCACCATAAAGGTGCGCCGTGCCGTCATTGAAACTAACAAAATAACCATTAGCCGAGAACATCCAACTTACGCTGGCAGCATCTCCACTATTGAACAAGTCTGGCAACCAAAGTGCCCAATCGGGTCCAGGTCCAAAAGCCGTGCTTAAGACGCAAGAATCGACCGCGTAACCGGTCTCAGATGTAAAGACTTCGTAATCGATAGGACCTGGACAATCGCTTGTTGCGAAGTATTCTCCAGGAGCCGGTACGTCGTCAAGACATTGAATGTTAAGATCGACAGGAAGGGGGTCAAACACGGGCCCGGAGGTCTGTGCTAATACTGAGCCCGGAGGCCAGCTTGTGATCACTGCAGTAACGAGTACTGCCAATTTCATAGTGTAAGAAAGCTTCGACAAAAATGTCCAGCACGTTTTACACCAATGAAGCGTAGAATTCTTCATAGTTTTTGAGTTTAGTAAATAAAAAATAGCTTAAGTGACCTCACAACGAGGCCAAATCTGGAATATAGTTTTTAAATATTCGGGTCAAAGATATACCTATCTTCTACCAATGGTCGATTTATTATCATTAATCGTGTTTATAGCCCTTTAAATGCTTTTGTGGAAACACGAACGAGCAATTATAGATGCACAGGTTGTAGTAGGTTTTATAAAAATGCTAAAGAAGAAATGCTTGAAGCATAAGAGTTTTGCAAAATGGAATAACGGGGGAAACGAATTTTTAAAAACATATCGCGAGTTGCGACCACAATAAAAGAAGTCAAAGTAACGAGGGAGTAATCATCGCGTTTTTGGAAACCTATTTTTTGAAGTAATACTAATTCGGTTTTAAGAATGGCCCAAACTATTTTAAAAAGATGAAGTGGTAAATTCCTTTGGGGTAGCTGCTTGAGGCCAATGGAGTGAAAGGGCAGGTAGCTGTTTTTTAAAACCATTATAACCAAACAGGTGCTGGTAGTTGCGCTTTATGGCAGACTACACATAGGAGACTGAGCTTAATGATTAAAACCCAATCGGGTGTGTTGAAATGTGTAAAACTTCCAAACGCGCGACGGTGCGCCGAGGTTTTCACAATTCAACACACCAAAAACAAGAACATGAATTAAATAAGAAAATGAAATATTACATTTGAAACATGATGAGCTGCTTTAGATAGGAGGTGCTGTTATAGGGCGTTTTTTTTGTATTCAATTTTCGTGTTATTATATTGAACAATCATTTTATCTCTCTTCAGTTCTAGGATTACATAATCAAATTCACTACCCGTTATGTCCGTCCAGCGTATTACTGTCTTGTTTTCTTCACGAATTATAGTAAAAACAGGAGATTTTGAGATATAGTTTTTTGATTTACATTCTCCGTGAAAAGTGTTTTCATTGAACGTGAAATTTTCGATAATTGTATCATTTTCAGAATATTTATACCATTGTCCAGACAATATTACTTTTACGTCATATAGATTTGTCAAATTTATCATTCCTTCTACATAGTCAGTTCGAATGATTTTAAATTCTGTCCGTCTATTTATCTGGTGCGCCTTTTCTATTTCTTCCTTTGTTTTTAGTTTTTTGATTTTTTCGTCTGATACTAATGGCTCTGTGGCGTTATATCCTTTGGACAAAAGTCTGTCGGATTGAATCCCTTTTGAAATTAAATAATTCACAATGGCTTTCGCTCTATTACAAGACAAACAAGTCGAGTATTTGTCTGATCCCCTTGAGTCTGTATGAACTCCAACTTCCAGAGCTAGGTTATTATTCTGAAGAAGGTAGTATGCAACACTGTCAAGGTAAGGATAAGATTCTGCTAATAGGCTCGACTCAGCGAAGTGAAAAAGGATTGGTCTTACTGGTAGCTTGTCACCAATTTTAAAAACTGTGCCGTTCAGAGAAACTGTTTGTCCAAAAGAAATAACACTACTTAAGAGTATAATTGTCAATGTGGTTAGATTTTTTTTCATTCTATCGGTCGTCTTTTAAAATGCCCTACAATCGAGTCAAGCAAGGGAATTTCACCCCTGCCTTCTCACGGAAGCGTGCCCTGCATGGGCGGGATTTGAAACTTTAGACTCTCGCCTCACACGCGCGTCCCGCGCAATTCGAGAGCTCTTCTTGTTCAATCACACGAATGTAGTTTAATACTACTAATGAACCAACGCCCGGTGAGGAGAAAGTTGAAGGATTGTCTTGTTCTAGGCGTTTTTTTAAAACCATTATGACCAAACAGGTGTTGTTAGCTGCGCTTTATGGCAGACTGCACATAGAAGACTGAGCTTAATGATTAAAACCCAATCGGGTGCATTGAAATGTGTAAAACTTCCAAACGCGCGATGCTTCGCCGAGTTTTTCACAATTCAACACACCAAAAACAAGAACGTGAATTAAATAAGAAAATAGAATATTGCATTTGAACTCTCGATGAGCTGCTTTACATAGGAGGTGCTGTTACCAGCTGGTATTCTTGTCATACCGTTTGTTTTTGTTTATGTTCTGCACAGTCAATTCGTATTTCGTTGTCTGCAAGTTTAGTGTTTAAAAGTCCGCAAAAATGTTCTTGCCCGTTTTTGTTTGTCTTATAGAAATGGCAAGTAAAACACATTCTTTGAATAGTAATAATTCCCGCCTTGTTCAGATGATGAATTATGTCTAACAAACTTAAAAGTAAATTCTCTTTGTCCGAAGAATCTAGCTTGTCAATGGGAACTTGTATTTGTTTTGCAAAAATTGATGTCTTTTCTGCGATGTCCTTACCTTTTTTTGTTAATTGGATAATATAACTTCTCGCGTCGTGTTGTTCATATTCTTTTTTTATGAGTAATTTTTGTTCAAGTGTTTTTATTGTGTCACTAATTGTAGCTTTTGTCATATTAAATTCGTCAGCCAAATAACTTACTTTTCGTTTTTCGTCAGAGTGATGTAACAAAAAAATAAGCACTTGCACTTGAATTGGACTTAATGAAAATTCTTTACTCTCATTCCAAAG
>Ga0209591_10000587_pt1 | contig 46902 bp, 41 predicted proteins | sample MAT01_FD_187207 | JGI IMG/M metagenome (GOLD analysis project Ga0209591, IMG submission 187207) | Freshwater microbial communities from Lake Fryxell liftoff mats and glacier meltwater in Antarctica - MAT-01 (SPAdes) (version 2) | ecosystem: Environmental > Aquatic > Freshwater > Ice > Liftoff...
GATCGATCGACATCGAGGTGTCGATACCGTCGTAGTACTCGTGCCCGGGGTCGAGCTCGAGCCGCTTGTCCAGCTCGAGCAGCGGCAGGCTGTTCGGCAGATCGCCGTAGACCTTGTTGGTCGAGCAGAAGATGAACGGGGAGTCGGGGCAGTGGGCGCGTGCCGCCTCGAGCAGGTTCAGCGTGCCGGTGGCGTTGACCCCGAAGTCGGTGAACGGCTCCCTCGCCGCCCAGTCGTGTGACGGCTGTGCGGCGGTGTGGATGACCAGGTCGACGCCGCCGCTGACCCCGGCAAACACCTTCGCCACGCCTTCAGCGTCGCGGATGTCGAGGTCGATGCCCTCGAACTCGTCGAAGCGCTCGGCCAGGCCGGCGGAGGTAGGAGCGGTCGAGGATTCGGGGCCGAAAAAGACGGCGCGCATGTCGTTGTCGATGCCGATCACCCGCCAGCCGCTCTCAGCCAGATGGATCACGGACTGAGAGCCGATCAGGCCACCGGAGCCGGTGACGATGGCCGTCTTCATCCGGCTCGCAGAAGCGTCGAGGGTCTCTCCATGCCGACGAACTTAGCAACTCGAAGGGTGAGCCCGAGGGCGGACGAAGTCAGCGCCCTGCCGGGGCCGGCGGACTGATCTTCATGCTGAAGAACTCGAACTCGAGGTCGCCATCCGTGCCGCCCAGCTCGAGGGTGTCCGTCTGCGGAATCGGGGTGAAGGGCCCGCCCGCGCCAGCGACCTTCCTGCCTGCCCTGAGAATCAGCCCGTCTGCCGCCGTGGCTGGAACCAGGCGGTAGATCCTCCCGTCAGAGATCGACGCGTACCTGGCTTTCGGTTTATAGAGCAGGCTCCTGAGCTTCTCCAACCCGTGAACCTCGGCGCCGTTGATGCGCACGAATACGACCTCGTCGCCTTTCGGCGCCGGAACCTCAACGGCTTCGTTGAAGCTACCTTCCACGGTGTCGATCGAGACCGGCTCGGCGCAACGGTCCGGGACCCGGGACAGGACCTGCCACCCAAGGGTGGTCGCAGCAGGGAAGAAGTTGCAGAGAGTCGCCAACGCCTGGGCCGGAGGATCCCAGGTCGGATACCGGCCATCGAACGGGCTGAAGGTCGTATTCTGCTTGAGCACAGTGTCCGGCCCCTCCGGCGACTCGAGCGCGTCGCTGTTCAGCTGGTCAAGCCCCGCCGTGTAAGCGGAGTAGTTCTGGAAGACGGGCAACGGCGACCAGTCGAGCTCGTAGGCCCAGGCGACGGCGATCTCCCAGGGATCGACGCTCACGGATCTTCCTTCCATCGCCTCGAGAATTTCGGGCTCCAGTGCGTACAGGTTCTTCAGCGTCGAACGACCGTTCTCGACGGCCTGGTCCCTGAGCGAGGGACTGACGAGAGTGTTGAGTTCCCGCTTTGCGGTCTTCACATTGCCGATGACGTCGACTCCGGGTGGCGGGTACTTGTGGATGGCGATCGCGCCCAGGATCGCGACCCCGACCAGCAGCCCCGGGGTCAACCGCCTCGTGGTCGGGATCCCTGCCCAGAGCACCGTCAGCATCCCGAAGAAGATCGCCACGTGAGCGGTGTCAGACCGCACCACGCCCTGCTTGTACATGGCCATTGCCACGATCAGAGCGACGGCCAGGGACGCGTAGCGCGCCCGCCTTCCGGGGTACTCGCCGAAACGTGCCCAGACCAGGGTCAGGACCACGACGGCGACCATCACCGCCGCGGTCAGGCGCGAGCTGGTGTAACTGGCCATCGCCTCGCTGTAACCGGAGACGATCGGGAGTGAGTTGATGGCGAAGTCAGGCAGGTGCGAGAGCTTCTGCCCGGCGATCAGCCAGAGAGCCCCGACCGAGAAAGCGTAGATCCCCAGGAACGCGGCCACCTGCTTGCGGGACGCGCGAGCCCCGATCAGGGCTATCAGCAGCACGAGGAAAATGACCGGAGCCGAAGAGAGCTTGCCCAAGGCCTCGATCGCGGCGAAGACGGCGCCGGCGGTGATCATCAAGGTCAGGGAATGCCGCGGTGGCTGCTTCGTGAGCACGGCGAAGGCCCAGAGGGCCGCGAGAGCAATCGAGAAGTTGATGCCCGGAACTCCGGCGATAATCAGGACGCTGATCAGGCATGCGAACGGAGCCCCGAGCCTGGCCCGGAAGGTCCATACAAGAGCGCAGGCGAAAGCCAGGTAGACGGCGGCCAGATAGATGAATGCCACCGAAGCGAGCCCTCCGTACCAGAGCCACGGAAGCCCGAGAAAGCCGAGCGGACCATAGGTGAAGACGATGTCGGTGCCGAACTGCATACCTTCGTGAGTGGCCATGTAGAGCCCGGCCCACCAGCTCGGGTCCAGGCCCGGCCCCGGCAGCGCGAAGGTGAGTCTCCAGCCGAGCAGTGCGACGACCACGCCGAGCAGCCAGGTCGGCACCCGCCAGTCGGCCAGGGCCTCTGCCAGCCGCCGCATGGAGTCGGTCAGGGATCTCATCTGGCCTCGGTGGGAACTTTTCGGTAGTCACCACGGCTGAGGTGGTACTCAAGCCAGATGTAGAGCACGATGAAGAGGTAGCGGCTGCCCATCTCGCGCATCGCCAGCTTCGAATCCCCGCTGGTGCGGTTGGTCCAGGAGGTAGGCACGACCTTGAAACTGTGCCCCCTGGTAACCGCCTTGAGCGGCATCTCGACGGTCAGGTTGAAGTGCTTCGAGAGCAGCGGTGAGATCGTCTCGATCACTTCGCGACGGTAGCCCTTGAAGGCGTTGGTCGTGTCGTTGTAGCCGAGTCTGAAGATCACCCTGACGAAAAGATTCGCAGCGCGGTTGACCAACAGCTTCAGGCGCGGGTAGTCACGCACCACCGCACCGGTGGTGAAGCGGGAGCCGAAAGCGCAGTCCGATCCCCCGTCGAGGATTGAGAAGTACGAGACGAGGTCTTCAGGGTCATCGGAGCAGTCAGCCATCATGATCACCACGGCATCGCCGGTGAACTCGTCAAGCCCGGCCCTGACCGCGTGGCCGAACCCACCCGGGTTGGGCGAGAGGTGGCAACGCACCCGGGGGTTGCCGGCGGCCAGCGACGCGACCACGGCGCCGGTGCCGTCGCTGCTGTTGTCGTCGACGACCAGCACCTCGTAGTCGATGCCCTCGCGTTCCATCACCCGGACGACTCCACCAATCGTCTCGGTCACCGAGCCTTCTTCGTTGTAGGCGGGAATGACGAGCGAGAGCTTCAAGTCAGCGCCCCGGCGATACGTTCGCGGTCACCGATGATCCAGTCGTGGATGTCGGTGAGGATCTGACCGGCATCGCGGCTGGAACGCCACTCGCTGTGGGCCTCGATCGCGGAGCAGTCCGAGAGGTAGACGGGCACGTCGCCGGCGCGCGTCTCGGGTTCACTGCCGATCTCGAGGGTGTTTCCCGAGATCTCAGCGCAGAGCTTCGAAGTCTCGAGCAGTGACAGGCTGACGGGGCGGCCGCCACCGACGTTGAAGGTCGTGCCGTCCCAGCCTTCGGGGTCGAGCAGCTGTAGCTCGACCAGGTCGACCAGGTCGTCGATGTGGAGCAGGTCACGGACCTGCCTTCCGGTACCGCCGTAGCCGATGTAGCTGAGCGGCAATTCGAGAACATGGGACAGCATCCAGTGCGTGAATACGCCCTGATCGACCTTGCCCATCTGCCACGGCCCGGCGATCACACCGCACCGGTTGATCACCGTCGGGACCGGGAACTGATCGCCGTACTCGGCGACCAGCAGCTCGGCCGCGAGCTTGGTCGTGCCGTACAGAGTCCGCGGCCCGGCCAGAGGCATCTGCTCGCTCACCCCGGATGCGGACACCCCCGGCTGCGGCTGATCGGAGGCCAGCTCGAAACGCGTGCCGGCTTCTTCGATCGCCAGGGCGCGCAGGCCGGCCAGCGGATAGACGCGGCTCGAGGAAAGGAATATGAACTGGCAAGCTTGCCGGCGGGCCAGTTCAAGACAGTTGTAGGCACCGACCAGATTCGTTTCGAACAGATAGGAGCTGTCGCCCTCGACCCCGCTCATCACCGAGGGCTCCGCCGAACACTCCACGAGGGCGTCGATCGGCGGCAGTCCGGCCAGGTCCGACGGATACCGCACGTCGCCTCTGACGAACTCGACCCCGGCCTCGGAAAGACGGTCCAGATTCAGCTCGGACCCCTTTCGGTACAGGTTGTCCAGCGCGATCACCCGCCACTCCGGATGGCGCCCGGCGAGTGTGACCGCCAGGTTCGATCCGACGAATCCCGCCCCTCCTGTTACAAGAACTGACCCCAAGCCGCTTCCTCCGGTCGACTGATTGCAGGCCGAACCATAAGGGCTTGGGCCGGTGAGACGCGAGGCCGCCGCAGCTGCCCGTTCCGGTGGCATACTCAGAAAGATGCGCGCCCCCGAGCTGCTCCAGCGACTGATCCGGTTCAACACGGTGAACCCTCCCGGTAACGAGGGCGAGGCTCTGAACTTCCTGCGTGGGCTGCTTGACGACGCCGGCTGGCAGACCGAGATCCTGGCCAGAGTGCCGGAGCGTCCGAACCTGGTCGCCCGGCTGAAGGGTGGCGCGCCTGGCCCGACCCTTGGCCTGATCAGCCATGTGGACACCGTGCCAGCGAATCCGGAAGAGTGGACCCGTGACCCGTGGTCGGGTGACCTGGTCGATGGCTACATCTGGGGTCGCGGCGCGCTCGACATGAAGGACCAGGTCGCTTCGGAGACGGCAGCCTGCCTCGCCCTGGGCGAGTCCGGGTGGCGTCCGGCCAGGGGCGACCTGCTGCTCGTGGTGGCTGCCGACGAGGAGACCGGGGCCCATTTCGGCGCGAAGTGGCTCTGCGAGGAGATGCCCGACAAGGTGCGCTGCGACTGGGTCGTCAACGAAGGCGCCGGCGAGCTGGTCGAGTTCGGCGGCCGTCGTTTCTTCACGCTCTCAGTCGGGGAGAAAGGCACCTTCCGGTTCACGATCCGCGCCTCGGGCACGGCTGGTCACGGTTCGATCCCCGGGGTCGGCGACAACGCCCTGCTCAAGCTCGCCCCGGCCCTCGCCAAGCTCCACCGGCAGCCACCCCGCGAGTCCACCCCCGATACCGACCGTTTTCTCGAGACCCTGCTCGGCCATGTTCCGGAAGACCTCGATGCCGCCCTGGCCGAGGTCCGCGCCGGTGACCGCCTGCTCGCCGATCTGCTGGCCGACCCGATGCTCGGGGTCACGCTCGCCCCGACCATGGCCGCGGCCTCAAGCCGGGAGAACGTGATTCCATCGAAGGCCGAGATCGTGGTCGACTGCCGCACCCCGCCGGGGATGACCGGTGACGAGGCGCTGGAGCGGATCGAATCGGTGATCGGCGACGGCGACTGGCAGATCACCTTCAACGACCCGGTGATCGGCAACCGCTCCGACTACGGCGGTCCACTGGCCGAAGCCCTCGAGGAGTGGGCCTGGCTGAGCGAACCCGGGGCCACGGTGCTGCCGCAGGTCATGCCCGGTTTCTCCGACAGCCACTGGTTCCGCAAGGCCTTCGGTGCGACCGTGTACGGCTTCTGTCCGCAGAGCGCCATGAGCCTGGCCGAGACCAAGCCGCTGGTTCACGGGGCCGACGAGCGCATCGCGGTCGCCGATGTCGAGCTGATGGAGAGCCTGTTCACCTGGCTGCCCCCTCGCATGCTCGGCACCGCTTCTCCCTAGACTTGGACTCAATGTTCACGCGAATAGACCACATCGGTGTCGCAGTCGAGGAGCTCGACTCAGCCATCAAACTCTATGAGCGCAGTTTCGAGATGGACCTCGTACACCGCGAAACCGTTGAAACCCAGGGAGTCGAAGCGGTCCTGCTCGATGTTGGCGAAGGCCACATCGAGCTGCTGGCGCCGCTGGGGCCGGACACTCCGGTCGGCAAGTTTCTGGCGAAGAAGGGGCCCGGCATCCACCATGTCGCCTACTCGGTCGAGGACATCGACAAGGCGCTGGAGCAGGCGAAGGCGATCGGCCTGAAGCTGATCGACGAGAGCCCGCGCACCGGTATCCGCGGCAGCCGGGTCGCATTTGTCCACCCGGTAGCGACCGGCTCGGTCCTGACCGAGATCGTCCAGCCGGCGGAAGATCACTGATGGCCCTCACCCGGGTCGAGATCGGCTTCGAAGGCGGACCGGTCGTTCCGGCGAAGCTGGACGAAAAGCAGCTCGACGAGCTCCGCAAGGCGCTGAAGAGCGGTGACAGCCCCCACGAATTCACCAGCGGTGACGAGACCGTAATCCTCGACCTTTCGAAGGTGATCTTCGTCAGGATCGACGCCAACGAGAGCAAAGTCGGCTTCTAGCCGGCGGTCAGCTCCGGCGGTTCCTCAGCTGTAGGTACTCGACCCGCCGGGCGAAGGTCTTGCGCATCTCGACCGTTATCCGGTCGAGGAACTCATCCCGGTACAGATCGTTTGTCAGCATCGATATCGCGAAGTAAAGCCCGGTGAACGAGGCGATCGCAGTCGCTACCCGCAGCAGCTCGACCGTCAGCTGAGCCTCCCTGCCTCCGAGCTGGAAGCCGAACAGCACGTCGGGGGTTCCCTTGATCCAGCCTTCGATCAGCTCGGCATTGATCGTGAGCAGGCCGAAAACGACGAAGAAGGCGGCAACCGCGAGGGCTACCAGCAGCACCTGAAGTGACTGGCTGACGAACAGCACCAGCCCGACGTTGATCCGCTGGCGGCGCTCCAGCGGCGGACCGCCGGCTCCCGCATCGCGCTCCAGGCTCGCAACCTCCTTCGGCAGACGGGCGATCAGGAAGGCCGAACCGAGCACCACGAACAGCCCGACCACGATCCCCAGGGCGACGCGGTCGAGCTGGGCGAAGACCTCCCAGAGCTCCGGGGTGAGGAAGAGGATCAGCGAGAAGATCATCAGCAGCGGCACCGCAGTCACCAGCAGGCCGAACGAGCCGGCCAGCTCGGAGACCATTCTGCCTACGGCCCAGCGGAGGATCGAGATCAGGCCGAAGCCGACCACGCCCAGGATCAGGCCGAGAAGAGCAAGGTTGAACAGGGCGGTCAGGGCGCCGATCCCCCAATGCCCGGAAATCAGGCCGGGCAGCATGGCCGGGACGAGTACGAAGGCGATCAGTTCGGCCATGCCGATCTTCCGCGGTCTGGAAAGGAAGGGTCTGCTCCGGTGCCGGTTGACCAGTCCCAGCGCGAGCAGCATCATGCCGACAGCCGTCAACACGGCGACGGCATTCCAGGCGAGCGAGAAGTCGGAGCTGACCGGTCCGAGCAGCTCCACGAGCAGTACGAGGCCCAGCAGCGGCACCGCCCGGGTAAAAATGTCGTAGGCCGGCGAATAGTCCTCGGTGAGCATCGGCAGACCGTCCCGCCGGAAGGCGGCTTCGTAGGCCGCGAGTTCGGCTTCGATCTTCTGGACAGGTTCCACTTGACCGCCATCTTCACCGACCTCGGCATTCCTCGCCCACGGAAAGCAAGTCGGCAAGCGTGCGTTCGTGCTGCGGCCGTATCCTGCGCGGCCATGAAGAACGTCCTCAAGAACGCCGACCTCGGACTGTTGCGCGCCATGCGCACCCGGGGCCACCACCCGGCCGCTGAGAAAGCCGCCCGGGTGATCGCCAAGTCCGGCGACAACGGCTACCTGTGGATCGCGATCGGCACGGCGGGCTTCCTCTTCGATCCGAGGCGCCGCAAGCAGTGGCTGACCACGGGAGTGATCGCGCCTATCTCGATCGGGGTCAACTTCGGCATCAAACTGATCTTCAAGCGACCGCGGCCGGTGCTCGAGGGCCTGCCTCCACTCGGCGGCGCGCCGTCTTCCCTTTCCTTCCCCTCGGCCCATGCAACCGCCTCCTTCGCCTCGGCGACCGCGATGTCGCGGATCGCGCCGAAACTCAGGTTCGCGCTGTTCGGAGCCGCCGCGATCATGGCCGTAACCCGCCCGTACCTCGGCATGCACTACCCGACCGACATCCTGGCCGGGATCGTCCTTGGCACCGCAGTCGGCGGGCTGTTGCCGCTGCCTTCGGTCGAGCCGGTGGGAGGCTCCCAGGGCGGCGCCACTCCGGGAGGCTCCGCTCCGAACGGCACCAAACCCGAGCCGGAGGCGATGTCGTGAAGGTCGGCATCGTCGGCATGCCGAACGCCGGCAAGTCGACCCTTTTCAACGCGCTGACCGAAGGCGGCGCCCAGACCGGCGACTACCCGTTCACGACGATCGAGCCGAACGTAGCGGTGGCCGAGGTGCCCGACGAGCGTCTCGAAAAGCTGGTCGAGACTCTCGACAGCTCCAAGGTGACCCCGGCGACGATCTACTTCCACGACATCGCCGGGCTGGTCAAGGGTGCCTCGGAAGGCGAAGGTCTCGGCAACAAGTTCCTCGCCTCGATCCGCGAGACCGACGCGATCTGCCACGTGGTCCGCGCTCACGACGACAGCGGCGTCCCGCATCCGGACGGCTCGGTCCACCCGCTGCGCGACATCGAGACGATCGAGACAGAACTGGTGCTATCCGACTACGAGCAGACCGAGCGTCGCCTCGAAAGGGTGATCAAGCAGGCCCGCTCGGGAGACGCCGAAGCGATCGCCGAACGCGACTGGCTGGAGAAGGTCCGCGACGCCCTGGCCGAAGGCCGGCCGGTTCGCTCCGTCCCTGCCCCGGACGGCGCGCCCGACGCCCAGCGCCACCTGCAGGCGCTGACCTCCAAACCGATGCTCTATGTCGCCAACGTCGATGAAGGCGACAGTGAAGTCCCGGCCGACCTTGCGGCGCTCGCCGCGAAGCACGACGCCGTTGCGATCGCCCTCAGCGCCAGGATCGAAGGCGAGCTGGCCGAACTCGACGCCGAAGAGGCGGCCGAGATGCGTGAGTCCTACGGGGTCGAAGGCGAGTCCGGCCTGGCCCGGCTGGTCAAAGCCGCCTACGACCTGCTCGGGCTGATCACCTTCTTCACCGCGGGCGAGCAGACCGAGGCGGTCGCCCGCAGCCTGCCCCGCGGCGGCACTGCGCTCGACGCCGCCGGCACGATCCACAGCGACATCCAGGACGGCTTCATCAAGGCCGAGGTGATCGACTTCTCGGAGCTGGTCGAGCTGAAGACCTACTCCGCCGCCCGCGATCGCGGCCTGCTTCGAATCGAGGGCCGCGAGTACACGGTCCGCGACGGCGACGTAATCACAATCAAGGTGTGAGGTCCGCTGCCGGGCCAACCCTTGAAGGGGTTGAGACCGTGGCCACGAGCCGCTAGCGTGGAGGAATGTGGCGATTTCGGATCGAAGAGTTCAAGGATGTCTCGCGCGCGCAGCCGCACGAGTTCGGAGTCGCTGAGCTCATCGCGTCAGGCAGGATCGAGCCTCCACCGCGCCCGCTCCCCTCACACGCGCCACGGCGGGCCGTCGCGGAGAGGAGTGCCTCCGAGATGGTGTTAGCCGAGAGAGACGCAGAACGCTAAGCCTCGCCCCGTGAGCGCGAAGCCGGAGGGGACCTTTCGTCTAGTCTGGAACCGGTAGAGCCGATCGAGTCGAACCGAGGAGATTTCCAGAGTGGATTACAAGCTTTTGGCAGGCGGCGAATGGATCGAGACCGGCGAGTGGGACGAGGTCAGGAGTCCTTATGACCAGTCGCTCGTCGCCCGAGTCGCGCAGGGCGACGAAGGGACCGTCGACCATGCGGTCAAGGTGGCCCACCAGGTCTTCTCCGAAGGTGGAATGCCTCAGTACAGGCGGGCCGAGATCCTCGACCACGCCGCCGAGATCGTCCGTGACAAGCGCGACGAGTTGGCCGAGGCGATCTGCCGCGAGGCGGGCAAGCCGATCAAGACCGCGACGGTCGAAGCCGAGCGCACGGTGGACACCCTGAAGTTCTCGGCGACCGAGGCCCGCAAGCTGACCGGTGGCACGGTGCCGATGGAGGCTTCGGCCGGCGGGGTGGGCAAGCTCGGCGTGATGCTGCGCGTGCCTTACGGCGTGGTCGGCGCGATCAGCCCGTTCAACTTCCCGCTCAACCTGGTCGCGCACAAGCTCGGCCCGGCGATCGCAGCCGGCAACGCGGTCGTGCTCAAGCCCGCCGGCCAGACTCCGATCTCCTCGATCAAGCTGGCCGAGATCCTGATCGAAGCCGGCCTGCCGAACGGCTGGCTCAGCGTGATCCCCGGCAGCGGCCGCTCGGTCGGAAACGCAATCGTCGAGCACGAGCTGACCCGGGCGATCACCTTCACCGGCTCGGTCCCGGTCGGCTGGGGCATCGCCGGCAGCGTGCCGCACAAGAAGGTCAACCTGGAGCTCGGCTCAAATGCTCCACTGATCGTCAACGAAGACGGCGACTGGGAAACTGCCGCCGACAAGGCCAAAATCCACGCCTTCTCTCACGCCGGTCAGAGCTGCATCTCGACCCAGCGCATCCTGCTCCACGAGAAGATCGCCGACCAGTTCATCGAGCACTTCGTCGCCAACGTCAGCGGCCTCGTGGTCGGTGACCCGATGGACGCCGAGACCGATGTCGGCCCGCTGATCACCCCCGGCGACCGCGAGCGGGTCAAGGAGTGGATCGACGAAGCCGTCGCCTCCGGAGCGAAGGTCCTGGCCGGCGGCGAGCTGGTCGACGAAGGCCGCTGCCTCGCCCCGACCGTGATCGAAGAGCCCGCCAGGGAGGCGAAGGTGTGGTGCGAGGAGATCTTCGGACCGGTCGCGACAATCAACCGCTTCTCCTCCTTCGAACAGGGCCTGGCGATGGCCAACGACTCAAAGTTTGGCCTGCAGGCCGGCGTCTTCACTCGGGACATCGGCAACGGACTGAAGGCGGCCGAGACCCTCGAGTTCGGAGGGGTGCTCATCAACGAGGTCCCGACCTTCCGGGCCGACCAGCAGCCCTACGGCGGGGTCAAGGACTCCGGCAATACCCGCGAAGGCCCGGCCTACTCGGTGATCGAGCTCACCGAAGAGCGCATGGTCACCTTCCAGGGCTGACCCCCGAGTCCGCAGCGGCCCTATGGATTACGAACGCCTCTACGAATATCGGTTCCGCGGAATCGACCAGGACGCCCGCGCGGCAGTGTGGGAGGAGATCGCGCCGCATGTGCATGGACTGATGGGCCAGCCCCAGATCGTCCTTGATCCTGCGGCTGGACGACGTGAGTTCATCAATGCCGTTTCGGCAAAAGAGCGCTGGGCCGTTGACGAAGTCGCCTACCCTGAAGCGAGCCGGGACTCCGGAGTGAAGACGATCACTTCGAAGATCATGGACGCCGATCTCCCCCACTCGCACTTTGACGGTGTGTTCGTCTCAAACTTCCTGGAGCACCTCTTCACGCAGGAGGACATCTTCGAATTCCTCCAGCGAATGAACCAGTTGATGCTGCCGGGCGGACGAATCGCGGTTATGGGTCCGAACTACCGCTACTGCTCGAAGCAGTACTGGGACATGGCCGACCACTACATCGCCCTCACTCACACCGCAATCGCCGAGCACCTCTACACCGCAGGGTTTGAACCCGAGCGGATCATACCCCGCTACCTGCCCTATTCTTTCCGGGGGATTCTGCCTCCGTCCCCGGTCCTGACCCGGTTTTACCTGCGCGCCACGCCCGCGTGGAAGCTGCTCGGCAAGCAGTTCCTCGTCATCGGCCGCAAGTGACGCCCCACGAATCAGGGTTAAACCATTGGAACGGGTTAATCCTGAGCGGCAAGGTTTAAGTCACGGCCGTCTGCGGAGGGGACCAGCGCCAGCGGCGCGACCACTTCCGGCGACGATCGACAACGGAAGTTGGATCCTGTGAGCGCGATCTCCGGCGGTGAACTGTTCGTCAAGGCGATGGCGACGGAAGGGGTGAAGTTCCTGTTCGGCCTGCCTTCGCCTACAGTCGATCCGATCCTCGCCAACCTGGAAGACAACGGGGTCCGGTTCGTGCCGGTTCACCACGAGTCCGCCGCGGTCCACATGGCCGAAGGCAACTGGACCATGGAGGAGCCGAACGAGACCGCGCTCTACGGCCGCACCTTCGGCACCGAACCCGGGGTGATCCGATGGGACACGATCGCCGAAGGCCTCGGCTGCCATGGCGAGTACGTCGAGTCAGCCGAAGGAATCGAACCGGCCCTCAGGCGGGCGCAGGAGTCCGACCTGCCGGCCGTGGTCGCGATCCACACCAACGCCGATGCCAACCGGGCGATCCCGCCAGAGATGGTCGGCCGCTTCTTCGAGGTCTACTCGGGTCCGCTAGCCTGACCTGAGGGTTCCGTAACAGTGCGGATGCGGTACTACCGCGAGGAGGGGGAGCATGAAGTGGGGGAGCATGGAGTCGAAAGTCATCGCGATCGCGGGCATCTGCCTTACGCTCGGTGTCGCTGCCGCAGTTGCCCAGGCGGCAACCGGCGGCACCCTCGGGGTGAGCACCCTGATCCAGCGGATCGTGCCGACCGGCGACGGTGAATTCAAAACGCTGACCACTGCTCCCGGGGAGGTCTATACCACTCGCGACGGCTCCGAGCACGGCGAGGCGATGGGCACGGCAAAACCCGGCCGGGAGAAGCGCCGCAAGTCGCTGGCCTACTTCGGGCAGATGACCGACTTCCAGCTCGCCGACGAAGAGAGCCCGGCGAGGGTCGAATTCCTCGACCCCCAGGGCGGTCCGTTCACCTCGGCCTGGCGGCCGGCCGAAGCGCTTAACCCGTTCGAGGAGAACGAGATCATCCGTCAGATGAACGCCTTCGCCGACAAGCCGCCCAATCGATCCGGAATCGGCCGTCCTCGCGCGAAGATGGACTTCGTGATCAACACCGGCGACATCGCCGACAGCCAGCAGTACAACGAAGTGCTCTGGAACCGCCAGCTCGTCGAGGGCGCCACGGTCAACCCGGGCAGCGGGGTCGACCCGGCCCCTTACGTCGGCGAAAATCCGCTCTGTCCGGAGGGCCTGGCGATCCGGGATTCCGCAAACCCCTCGCTCTACACCGGAGTCCAGGACCGCAACGACTGGCCCTCCGGCCAGGAGGGTTACTTCTACGAACCGGATGCCCCCGGTCACTATCCGGACGGTCCTGGCACGGAGAGACCGTACGCGGACGCACCGGCTTACCCGGGCCTGATGGACCGGGCGCAGAAGCCGTTCCGGGCGGTCGGCCTGGATGTGCCCAGCTACATGGCCTTCGGCAACCACGACAGTCTGGTCCAGGGAAACGCCTGGGCGACTTCGATCTTCAACAAGCTTGCCACCGGCTGTCTGAAGCCGGTCAACGATGCCGAGGCCAACAGCGGCCTGAGCAACGGGCCTCTTTTCGGACTTGTCATCAACTCGTCCCTGACCATCGCCCAGCTGCTCGGGCTCTACGAAGACAACCCCGAGTACTTCATGGGAGTGCCTCCGGACCCGGGGCGCCGTCTGGTCTCGAAGAAGGCCTACAAGAACATCTTCAAAGCGGGCAATGACCCGAACGGCCACGGTTTCGGATTCGTCGACCCCGCCGAAGATGTCGCATCCAAGGGTTCGGCCGGCTACTACAGCTTCAGCCCGGGAAGGGGGATCCGCTTCATCACGCTGGATACCAATTCCGAGGGCGGCCGGATCCTTGTATCGAGCGAGGGCAACCTCGACACGCCCCAGTTCAACTGGTTCGAAAAGGAGCTGAAGAAAGCGACCGCCCGCAACGAGCTCGTGATCGTCTTCTCCCACCACGCGGTCACCAGTCTCGGCGCCAATGTGCCGGACGAAAACGCCCCGTCCTGTGGCTCGGTGGCGGCAGCGGGAGCGCCCGGCTGCGATGCCGACCCACGCGCGTCAACCCCGATCAAGCTCGAGGGCGACCTGCTCGAGCTGATGCACAAGTATCCGAATGCGATCGCCTGGGTGGCCGGTCACAGCCACGACAACCGGGTCATCCCCTATCCGGACCCGGACGGCGACGGGGGCTTCTGGAGCATCCGCACAGCGGCCATCGCCGACTGGCCGAAGCAGAACCGCCTGATCGAGCTGTTCGACAACCGCGACGGCGACCTCTCGATCTTCGGCACGGTCATCGACCACGCTGCACCGGTACCCGCACCCGAACCCGGCGCCGCCGCCGCCGGCATGAGCGTGGCCGAGCTGGGCTCACTCGCCCGGACCATCGGCTACAACGACAACCAGTCCGGGGGCGAGCACTGCGCCCCCAACCGCTGCGGAGAGGGCGACATCTCCGACCGCAACGTCGAGCTTCTGATTGAGGATCCACGCCGGGCGGAGCCGGACCTGACCAGGATCACGATCTCTCCGAAGCGAAGGGCGATCGTGTCAGGCCGCCAGACGGTGCTGACCGTGCGGGTGAGCAATACCGGCACGGCCCCGGCCACCGGGGTCAGAGTCAGGTTGAGCTCCTCGAACCGAAGGGTCCGTGTTCCGAAGACGGTCAGGATCGGCAGCATCGGACGGGACGGGACCGCCTCGGTCGAGGTCCGCGTCCGGAGCTACGGACGACCCGGAGACAGGGCCCGGATAACCGCGAGCGTCGCAGGTCGCAGCGCCGGCACTCTTCTGGTGCTCAGGCCTCGAGGCGGCCGTCGGTGATGTGGACGGTGCGGTCGGCGTAGCCGGTGATGCGCTCGTCGTGAGTGACGATGATTGCCGCCGTGCCTCGGCTCTTCATCTCGTCGCGGATCAGCTCGACCATCTGATCACCGAGCTTGGTGTCGAGGGCCGAGGTCGGCTCGTCGAACAGGACCAGGGCGGGCTCGTTCATCAGCGAGCGACCGATCGCGACACGCTGCTTCTGGCCGCCGGACAGCTGCGAAGGCAGGTTGCGGGCGCGGTCCGCCAGTCCGAGTTCCTCGAGCAGCTGGTCGGCCCGCTGGTTGGCCCGCTTGCGGTCTCGCGAGCTGATCTCGTCGACCACCAGCAGGTTCTCCCTCGCCGTGAGGAACGGGATCAGGTTCACCGTCTGGAAGACGAACCCGACCGATTCACGCCGGAACCGGGTCAGCTGCTTCGCGGAGTAACCGGAGATGTCCTTGCCCCCGACCACGACCTTGCCTTCGGTCGGCGAGAGGATGCCGCCGGCGATTGAACAGAGCGTCGTCTTGCCGGAGCCGGACGGGCCGACCAGGGCGACTATCTCGTCCGAGGCCAGGGTCAGGTCGGCGTGGTCGAGCGCGACGACCTCTTCATCGGCGACTTCGTAGACCTTGCGCACGCCTTCCATCTCAAGCGCCGGGGTCGAATCCGAATCACCGGCACCGGTGCTGTCGCGGTGCCGCTCTTCTGTCTGGGTTTCGCTCATCGTTCCTCCGGATTGTCGGTCAAAAGGGTTTTCACTGTCCGCCGCCGATCGCCTGGGCGGGGTCAACCTTCAGAACGCGGCGCAGCGAAAAGGCGCAGCCGACCAGGGCAGCGACAAGCAGGAAGACGGTGCTGCCGAGCAGCCGCGCGCCGGAGGCGACGAACGGGATCGAACCGACCGGGATCACGGCGTCGAGCGCCAGCGCGGCCACCGCGCCTACAGCGCATGCGATCACCGTGACGATCACCGCCTGGAGCAGCACGCCGGCGAACAGAGTCCCGGACCCGGCCCCGAGCGCCTTCAGCACCCCGTACAGCCCGATCCGCTCGACCGTGATCAGGGCGAAGAACAGCGCGACGACGATGATCGCGATCAGCACCGTGAGGCCGATGATCTGGTTGAAGACGGACTGCTGCGCGGCGACACCCGGCAGCGCGTTGATCGCCTCGCTTTCGGTCAGGCTCGAGGTGCCGCCGCCAGTCGCTTCGTCAATGCGGGTGGCGAGTTCGGCGGCGTTCGCGCCGGGAGCCTGGACCACCAGAGCCTGGCTGACCCCGGGCGCAACCCTGGCGTCGGGGCGGTTCTCGTTCTGGACCCTTCGCCAGGTTTCAAGCGATGCCCACAACGTGCTCTGACCGGCGTAGCGGGTGTCGCTGACGAAGCCGGTGACCTTGACCGGGCTACGGGTGGGGCCGACCCTGATGACGTCGCCCTGCTTGACACCTTCGGCCTGCAGCGTGTCATCGGCCCAGGCCTCGCCAGGTTCAGTCGGCGGTTCCGGCAGGCCCTGCGAGGCCGCCTCGTAGCCGAACAGCACCACCGGCACCAGATCACGCGGCCCCTTGCCTTCGATCCGGCCACCGAGCTGCACGCTGCCGAGTTCGCCTACCTCGGACACCCCTTCGACCGCCGCCACCCGCTTCTCCTGCTGCGGCTCGATCCGGCTCCTGACCAGCGAGTCCTGGGAGGTCGCGGAATAGACGATCAGGTCCGCCTGCTGGGCCCGGATCGCTCCGGTGTTTCCAGCGGTCAGGCCGTCGAGCAAGCCGCCGAGGAACATCAGCAGGATCGCGATCAGGGTGAGGATGACCGTGGCCACGCCGAAGCGGCCGGGCCGGCGACGCAGTTCCTTCAGCGCGAGACTCACCGTCCACCCTCCCCGGTGGTCGCTTCGATCGGGTCTATCTTCAGCACGCGACGGGCGGAGACGATCGCGCTGAGCAGGCCAAGCACGAGCAGCAGCACCGACCAGAGCACCACCGCCCTGAGATCGAAACTGAGCTTGATGTCACCGAGCTGAGCCTGGGAGAGCGGTGTGTACAGAGCGATACCCACTGCGAGCCCGCCACCGATCACCAGCACCACCTGGAACATCAGCGAGCGGACCAGCAAGCTCGACCTCGCTCCGATCGCCCGGAGCAGAGTCAGCGAGGCCGACTTCTGCAGGGTGATAATCAGGAAGAAGAGCCCGGTCACCAGCGGCACCACCAGTCCGAACAGCAGGAAGATCACCTGGAATGACTGGCGGACCTCGGCGACGCCGGGAGTCTCGTCGGCCGCAGCCTGCCTGGTCAACGCGTCGGCCTCCAAGCTGGAATCGTTGATCCTCCCGGCGAGAGTCGCCGGATCCATGCCCGGGACCGGCGCCGCGCCGATCGCGCTCGGCAGGACGCCACCGGCGTCGGGGTTGGCCGACGTGACTGAAGCGACGTAGTCGGGCCACTCGACGAACAGGGTCGGGGTCACCTGGAGCTGGGCGTTTCCGGCCAGCCCGACGATCTCGATCGTCTCGGTGCCCCTGGTCTGGCCGCCGGGACCGAGCACGGTCACGCGGTCCCCGAGGCTGAAGTCGCTGTCGCTTCCGACTGCTTCACCGGGGCGGTCAGGCAGCCGGCCGGTGGTCAACTGGTCGGGTGCCCCCAGGGCAGGGTCGGTGTAGCCGATGATCGCAGCGTCGGAATTCCCGGAGTCGTCATTGACCTTGACCGTGAAGGTGCCCTGGCCGATCCGCCCGGACTTCTCGATGCCCTCGGTCGAGCGGATCTTCTTTTCGAGCGGCGGCGTGATGATGCTGCCCTGGAGGGTGCGCTGACCATCGACGCTGTAGACCAGCACCGGAGCCGACTGCCGCTCGATCGCGCCGATGAACGCGGTGATCAGGCCGGTCTGGATCGCCTGCTGCGCGAGGATCAGCAGAACCAGCAGTCCGATCGCCGAGATCAGCAGTCCGAACCGGACCTTGGCCCGGCGCATCTCCTTCAGCGCGAGGAACACGGCAGGGCCTTGATCAGCGCAGGGAGCATGGTGCGAGGGAACACGGATCAACCCTACGCGGTGGTGGGCCTCGCGGGATCCTCTACCCTCGGCCGGTGACCTCCGATACTCCGACCGGGAGCAGCACGCGCGCCGTGACCAGGCGGTTCGATTCGTTTGGCCACGTTGCGACCGACCTCGCGGGCGTGGCCCGCGTCTCCCCCGAGCTCTGGCGGGTCTACCGTGGCGGCACCTCGCCGGCGCTGCGCGAGCGCGTCATGGTCGGGGTCAGCCGGGCCAACGCCTGCGCCGGCTGCAGTCGGGTCCACCAGCGCTGGGCGATCCGCGCCGGAGTCACCGATGAAGAGCTCGAAGCGCTCGGCCTCGACGACCTCGCCCGGCTCGACCCGGCCGACCGCGCCGCGGTCGTTTACGCGGTCGAAAGATCAACGGCGGGCTTCCCCGGCCCGGTCGGAGCCCCGTCTGAGGATCCCGAAGTCAATGCGGCGATTGGCCGGCACTTCAGCGCGGAACAGACCCGCCAGATCGACGCCGTCGCTCGCGGCATCACCTTCGCCAACCTCACGGTCGGCACAGCCGAATCGCTCCGCGCCCGCCTCAGTCGCTGAGACGCGAGTCGGCAGGCCGCACGACCGCAGTCACCGTCCCCGTACTGATTCACCCCGCCAAGAAGAACGCAGGGGCGGCCACTAGGGTCAGGGTATGGATACGCATTCGTGGGTTCTGTGGGTGGGCATCGTCGCGATCGGCCTCCATGTGATGGAGGAGTACGCCGAGGGCTGGCTCGTATGGGCCAACGAGCAGGTGGGGCCGCGCTTCGGAATCACCTTCACCCAGGCCGACTTCTTCTTCGCCGCCTTCCTGCTGATCTTCTATGCGCTGGCGGGAGCGGCGATCGGGTGGTGGGCACCGGCGGTCAGCCTGGCGATCCCGGCCCTGTTCGTCGTCAACGCGGTCTTCCTCCACATGCTGCCCAGCCTGCAGAGCGACCGTCTCACTCCGGGGACCCTGTCGGCAGTCTTCATCTACCTTCCGGTCGCCGCCTGGATGTTCTGGGCCGCCGCCGAGGACGGGGTGCTCACCTTCGGCACGATCGTGCTCGCGTTCATCCTCGGGACCGCTCTCATGTACTACCCGCTCGCCGTCGCGGTACTCGCCAGGCGAATCGGATGGCAGCACCGGTCGGAAGGCGAACCCGACCCGGCAGCGGACGGCGATACCACGAAGCCGCCCACCGTAGCCCCGCTCGAAGAACCAACCGTCGAAGAGCCGGAGATCGAAGTCGAAGGAGAACCGGTGGAGCCCGAGACCAAACTCCTCGACCCCAAAGGCGACCAGAACTAGAGGCACCCCCACCGGTCACCTCGCCCCTTGGACCAAACCGTGGATCGCGGAGCCTGAAGCGAGACTGCTCAGTCGTGCGGGTGCGCCATCTTGTGGTGGTTTAGTGCCTCTTTTAGGATCTCTTCTTCCACTTCAAGCTCCAGCGCCACCTCACGCAGGCCGCGACCCGAGGCTGCCGCCTCCTTGACGATCTCGGCAGCGCGGTCGTAGCCGATGAACGGGTTGAGCGCCGTGGCAGTCGCCAGAGTCGCCTCGGCGTGGGCCTCGTTGTTCTCATGGTCGGCCTCGATCCCGGCAACGCATTTCGTATCAAGCAGCCTCGACGCCGAAGCAAGCAGGTGGATCGAGCCGAGCAGGTTGCGGGCGATCAACGGCACCCTCACGTTCAGTTCGAACTGCCCCTGGGAGCCGGCCATGGTGATCGTGACGTCGTTGCCGACGACCTGGGCGGCGACCTGGATCACCACCTCGGGGATCACCGGGTTGACCTTGCCGGGCATGATCGAAGAGCCCTTCTGGAGTTCCGGCAGCAACAGCTCACCGATGCCCGCGCGCGGACCCGACCCCATCAGGGCGAGGTCGTTGGCGATCTTGTTCAGAGACACCGCATAAACCTTGAGGGCTCCGGAAAGCTCGACCAGGGAGTCACGGTTGGCCTGCGCCTCGAAGCGGTCGTCGGGGGCGCCGATGCTCAGCCCGCTCTGCTGCACGAGCAACTTGCGTACCCCGGCGGCGAAGTCGGGATGGGTGTTCAGGCCGGTGCCGGTGGCGGTGCCACCGAGCGGGATCTGGCCGACCCGGCCGAGCGTGCCGGTGATCCGGTCGATCCCGAGCCTGACCTGGGAGGCGTATCCACCGAACTCCTGGCCGAGGGTGACCGGTACCGCGTCCATCAGGTGGGTCCGGCCGGCCTTCACCACGCCGGCGAACTCCGATGCCTTCGCCTCAAGGGCCGAAGCAAGCGCGTCCATCGCCGGCAACAGGTCGTTGCTGACCTGATCGAGAGCCGCGAGGTGAACGGCCGAAGGGAAAACGTCGTTCGACGACTGGCCCATGTTGACGTGGTCGTTCCGGTGGACTCCTTCGCCGGCCAGAGCGGCGATCACCTCGTTGGCGTTCATGTTCGAGGAAGTGCCAGAGCCGGTCTGGAAGACGTCGACCGGGAACTGCTCGTCGTGGGCCCCGGCACCGATCGCGTCTCCGGCCTCACCGATCCGGGCGGCGATCTTTTCATCGAGCAGACCGAGGCCGGCGTTGGTCCGGGCGGCGGCGGCCTTGATCATGCCGAGCCAGTGAATTACCGGCGCCGGAACCGCCTCGCCTGAAACCGGGAAGTTGTCAATCGCCTTGGTGGTTTCGCCACCCCAGAGCTGCTCGTCCATTTCCCCCACTTTCTGCTTATCCGAATTCTCGCCCGGCTTCGACGCCGGCGTCGTAGTGAACCTGTGCCCCGGAAGTGTCGCCCAACCTGTAGGTCGCCGCACTCTTCACGCGGTCGAGCAGGGCGGCGTGGATGCCGTCGGTGTCCTCGGAGCCCTTCTCGATCGCCCCGACCAGGTAGCCGACCTGGATCGCGGCCCGGATCGCCTCCGGCCCGGATCCGCCGGCCTGTGTGCCCAGCTTCGTCGCCACGGCGACTGCATCGCTGCCGAAGTTGACCAGGTCCCCGTTCGGCTGGTTTCGAATCATGCAGTCGCTGATCGGTATGCGGCCGTCGACCCGGACCGGGTCCGGAGCGGTGACCAGGGCGGTCTCGATCTTGGCCGGGCCCTCGAGGCAGACCGTCGGTGTCGCAACCTCGTCGGACCCGCACCCGACCCAGAGGAGCGAGAGGAAAACAACGGGAATGGCGAGGGACCAGCGCACGGGAACATCTTGACAGCCCTCCCCGTCCGGGGCACCGTAGGCCGGGTGGCACGGGGCTTCCCGTACACGCCCGTACGCCTATAGGCTGAAGTCCATGCCCACCGTCCGCGAAGTGACCTACGACCTGTTCCGCAAACACGGAATGACCACGATGTTCGGCAACCCGGGCTCGACCGAACTGCCGATGCTGCAGGACTTCCCGGAGGACTTCGAGTACGTGCTGGGGCTTCAGGAGGCTGCGGTCGTCGGCATGGCCGACGGGCACGCCCAGGTCACCGGCCGGCCGACGCTGGTCAACCTCCACACCGCGCCCGGCCTCGGTAACGCGGTCGGTGCCCTCTTCAACGCCCAGGCGAACCACTCGCCGGTGGTCGTCACGGTCGGCAACCAGACCCGCTCGCTGATGACTCTGCAGGCAAACCTGACCAACCGCGACGCGGTCCGTGTGCCGGACCCGTTCGTAAAGTTCACCTACGAGCCGCCACGCGCCGAAGACGTGCCGCTGGCGATCGCCCACGCGATCCACCTCGCCATGCTGCCCCCCTGTGGACCGGTCATGGTCTCGATCCCGATGGACGACTGGGACGTCGAGATGGACGCCTCGGACGCGGCCCATGTGATCAAACGCAACGTCAACGGAAGGGCCACCGCAGACCCGGCCTCGGTCGCCGACCTGGCCGAGCGGATCAAGGCGGCGAAGAACCCGATCGCGGTCGCCGGACCGGACGTTGACGCGACCGGTGCCTGGGAGGAGATGATCGCGCTCTCCGAGGACCAGAACCTCGGCGTCTGGGCCTGTCCGGCCCCCGGAGGCGGGCGGCTCGGCTTCCCTGAGAGCCACCCCCACTGGCGCGGAGTCCTGCCGCCGGCAATCGGCCCGGTCAGCCAGACCCTCGATGGACACGACCTGATCGTCGTGGTCGGCATGTCGGTTTTCCCGTACTACCCGAACCTTGCCGGACCGCTGCTGCCCGAAGGCGCGGAGCTGGTCCAGATCACCTCCGACCCCGACGAAGCCGCACGCGCCCCGATGGGCGACGCGATCGTCGCCGACGTGAAGCTGACCCTGGCGGCACTGCTCGAGCAGCTCGACGGCACCGACCGTGAGCCACCGCCGGTCTGGCCCGGCCCGAGCCGGATGGAAGACAGCGACCCGCTAAACGGATCGGTGGTCCATTCGATCCTCAAGGAGCAGTTGCCCGAGGATGCGATCATCGTGCTCGAGGCGCCGTCGAGCACTCTCGCGCTTCGCAATCAGCTCCGGATCTCGAAGCCGAACAGTTACTTCTTCGGCTGCGGCGGCGGGCTCGGCTTTGGCCTGAGCGCCGCGGTCGGAATCCAGATCGCCGAGCCGGAGCGGCCGGTGGTCTGCGTGCTCGGTGAAGGTTCGGTTCAGTACGCGGTCGCCGCCTTCTGGACCGCGGTCGCCTACAACGCCCCGGTCACCTTCCTCGTCCTGCGCAACGAGGAGTACGCGATCCTCAAGTGGTTCGCCGAAGTCGAGCAGGTGACCGGCTCGCCCGGACTCGACCTGCCGGCGCTGGAGAGCGCGAAGATCGCCTCTGGCTACGGGATCGAGAGCGTCATCGCCAGGAGCGCCGATGAAGTCGACGCGGCGCTTGCCGAGGCGATCGCCGATCCGAACCCGCGGCTGGTCGAAGTACCCGTCCAGCCTGGAATGTCGCTCTTCTAAGCGACCCGGGAGAAATCAAAGATGCCACTGCTCCAGCCCGACCCCGTCAAGATCGCACCGGAGCCGGGTGAGGCGGCGCCGGACCGCGCCCCGGACTGGGTGGCTGAAGGCACCCCGGAGCCGCTTCGCTCCCAGCTGGTCGAACTGCTCGGCGAGGACCGCGTTCTGAGCCGGGCGAGCGACATCATCCGCTACGCCTCCGACGCCAGCCCCTACCGGAAGCTGCCGAAGGTCGTGGTCATGGCGAAGTCCGAAGGGGACATCGGCAAGGTGATCGCCTTCGGTCGCGAGAACGGCATCGGTGTCACCTTCAGGGCCGGCGGCTCGAGCCTGAACGGGCAGAGCCAGGGCGAGGGAATTCTGGTCGATGTGCGCCGCCACTTCGGTGGCATCGAGGTACTCGACGAGGGCCGCAGCGCGTCGGTAGCGCCCGGCGCGATGATGGCCGACGTCAACCGGGTGCTCGCCCCCTACGGCTACAAGCTAGGTCCCGACCCAGCCTCGCTGGAGATCGCGACGGTCGGCGGTGTCGTCGCCAACAACTCGGGCGGCATGAAATGCGGCACTAAGTTCGACTCCTACTCGACCGTCACCGGCATGAGCTTCATCCTGCCCTCAGGCACGGTGGTCGACTCGACCGCGCCCGACGCCGAGCAGAAGTTCGCCGGGGCCGAACCGGAGCTGGCCGCGGGCCTGCTGGAGATGCGCGAGCAGATCCTCGCCGACGAAGAGCTGAGCGCGAAGATCCGGCGCAAGTTCGAGATCAAGAACACCGTGGGCTACCGGCTCTGCGCCTTCCTCGATGCCGACACGCCGGTTGAGATCTACCGGCGCCTGATGATCGGCTCCGAGGGCACGCTCGGCTTCATCTCCCGGGTGATCTTCGACACCGTGCCGATCCCGAAGGAGACGACGCTCGCCTGGATTCACTTCCCCGACATCCCGAGCGCGATCGACCCGGTGCCGGACCTGGTCGCGGCCGGTGCGACGGCAGTCGAACTGATGGTCGCCCCGGCGCTGATCGTCGCCTCCTGGAACATGCCCGGCGCGCCCGAGCACTGGAAGGAGCTCGACCCGACATCGGCCGCGCTGCTGGTCGAGTTCGGCGGTGATGACGGCAAGGCACTCAGCAAGTACGAGAAGAAGGCGATGAAGATCCTCGACGGCCGCGAGCTGATCCGCGAGGTCGAGTTCAGCCGCGACGAAGAGGTGATCGAGATCAACTGGCGGGTCCGCGAGGGCCTGCACGGGCTGATCGGCAAGATGCGCCTGCCCGGGACCGCTCTGATCGTCGAAGACGTCTGTGTGCCGCCGGCCCGGATCGCCGAAGGCGCCGAGGACCTGCGCGCTCTGCTGGCCGAGCACGGCTTCCTCAACGGAGTCGCCGGCCACGCTTCGGCCGGCAACCTGCACTTCATGCTGACCCCGGACTTCGCCAAGCCGGAGGATCTCGAGCGCTACGAGGCCTTCATGGGCAAGCTGGTCGATCTGATCTGCAACAAGTACGAAGGCTCGCTCAAGGCCGAGCACGGCACCGGGATCAACATGGCCCCGTACGTTGAGCTCGAATGGGGCGAGCAGGCGACGGAGCTGATGTGGCGGGTCAAGGAGCTGGCCGACCCGGACGGCGCGCTCAACCCCGGGGTCGTGCTGAACCGCGACCCGGACTGCCACCTCCAGAACCTGATGACCACGCCGCCGATCGAGGAAGTCGCGACCTCCTGCGTTGAATGCGGCTTCTGCGAGCCGGTCTGCCCGAGCCGCAACCTGAGCACCACCCCGCGCCAGAGAATCGTGCTGAGGCGGGAGATGGTCCGCCAGGGAAGCGATACCGCGGTCCGCCGCGCCCTGCTCGAGCAGTTCGAATACGACGCGATCGAAACCTGCGCGGCCGACGGCGCCTGCGAGCTCGCCTGCCCGGTCGGGATCGACACCGGCGCCTTCATGAAGGAGTTCCGCAAGGCGCAAAAGAGTCCGCGCGAGCAGAAGAACGCTCTCAGGGTCGCCGAGAGATGGGACAAGGTCGAAAGCCTCGCCCGCGGTGGCCTGAAGTTCGGCGGCGCGATGGAAAAGGTGATCGGCGAGGGCGGCATGCGCGGCCTGACCGGCGCCGCCCGCAAGCTCGTAAGCGACGACCTGATGCCTCAGTGGGGAGAGAACATGCCCGCCGCGGCCCCGCCAAAGCTGCCCGAGACCGCGCCGATCGGAGCCGCGGCCGTCTACATGCCGGCCTGCATCAACCGCATGTTCGGCCGCTCGAAGGCGGCGGGCAACGGCAACGGTTCCGGTCCGGACCTAAGCCTGCCGGAAGCGCTGGCCGCGGTCTCGGCCCGCGCCGGCAGCCCGGTCTGGATCCCGCACGATGTCGCCGGCTCATGCTGCTCGGTCCCGTTCAGCTCGAAGGGCTATACCGACGCCCACGTCTTCAAGTCCAACGAGACGGTCGAGCGGCTGTGGCGCTGGACCGGCGGCGGCGCGCTGCCGGTCGTCATGGACGCGACCTCATGCGGCTACGGCCTCTCCGACTTCGGTGAAGGAGTGCTGAGCGAAGAGAACCAGGCCCGCCACGCAGAGATCGAGATCATCGACTCGGTTACCTGGGCCGAGCGACTTCTGGAGAACCTCGAGGTGACGAAGAAGACCGCTTCGGTCACCGTGCACCCGACCTGCTCCGGCGCCCACATGGGATTGAACAAAGCCCTGGCCCGGGTCGCCGGCGAACTCGCCGAAGAGGTCGTGGTCCCGCTCAACGCGACCTGCTGCGGCTTCGCCGGAGACCGCGGAATGCTCCACCCCGAACTGACCGCCAGCGCCACCGAAGCCGAAGCGGCCGAAGTCAAGGCCAAGCCCACCGCCCGCCACGTCTCCTCCAACCGCACCTGCGAGGTGGGCCTCGAGCGAGCCACCGGCGAGCCTTACGAGAGCATCATCTACCTGCTCGAAGAAGCCACTCGCTGAGCAGCGGAGAGCGCCCCGGCAACCTTCTCGGCCATCAACCCGCGGGCGGCCCCTGTCGGTCGAGCTCGGCCTGCTCGGCTCCGAGCACGATTTCCCTCAGGATCGGGTCGGTATCGAACCGGCGATCGAGTACTGGACCGGTAACCCCGCGGCCGTGGAAGAGGATCGAGTACTCCCAGGGGGCGATCGCCCGCGGCGAGCGTGACTCGATCGCCTTGATGATCACCCGCCCGGCCCGGGACACGGGCACCTGGCGGGTCACGAACTCCGGCAGGACTTCCTTGCGGAAGCGGTCGGCGAACGGATCTTCAAAGCCCTTGCGGACCAGCTCCGTTTTGATCCAGCCAAAGTAGGCGACCGTCGCACTGGCACCGAGCGGGCGCAGCTCGGAACGCAGCCCCCTGCCAAACGCTTCAACCCCGGACTTGGTCGCGGCGTAGGCACTGTTCAGGGCGCCGTTGAAGAAGGCATATGAAGACGCAACGATCACGAACTGGCCGCGATTGCGAACCACTTCGTCCATGCCGGCCCGGATCGTGCGCCAGACGCCGAACAGGTTGACGTCGATCACCCGCTCCCAGTCCTCCGGCTTGATCGCCCGCATGGTGGTCAGCGTGCTCGCGATTCCGGCGTTGGCGACGACTACGTCCACCTTGCCGAAGCGTTCTTTGGTCGCGGCGACCGCAGCCTCGATCGAGTCCCGATCGCTGACGTCTGCGGCGAGGCCGATCGCGCGCGAGCCGAGCCCGGCCGCCGCCGCTTCGGCCTGCTGGAGGTCGAGGTCAACCAGAGCCACAGAAGCGCCGCGGCCATAGGCCTGACGACCCGTTTCCAGGCCGATTCCCTGGGCCCCGCCGGTGACCAGAACGACCTTGCCGGTGAGGTGGTAGGCCGGATCGGGTGAACCGAGGCTCACCCAGGTGCCGTCGTCGCCTTCCGGGCGGCCGCCCTCCTCCTGAGCCTCAATTTCCCTGACGGTCTCTCCGACCTTTCGGTTGCGCTCGATCCGCAGGTCGCTCAGCGGCGCGACCTTTCCGCGCAGCCAGAACGGCACCCGCCAGGCCGGCGGCTCGATGATCCGGGGCGAGCGCTTCCCGATGCCTTCGATCAGGGCGCCGGCGACCTGGCTGACCTCCATCGGCCGGGTCAGGAAAGGCGGTGCGATTTCCTGGCGCAGCTCGTCGACCAGCGGGTTGTCGAAGATCTGGCCGATCAGGCCGGTCTTGACGAAAGCGAAGTAGGCGACAGATGCGGTGGCGCCGTGCGGTGCGAGTTCGGTCCGGAGCGAGCGACCGAGGGATTCGACCGCCGCCTTCGAAGTCGCGTAGCTGGTGTTGAGCAGGCCGTTGGCCATCGCGTAAGCGGAGCTGATCAGGATGAACTGCCCCTTGTTCGCGATCACCTGCTCCATGCCGGCCCGGATCGTGCGCCAGACCCCGAGCAGATTGACCTCGATCACCTTCTCCCACTCGTCGGTTCCGATGACCCGGGTGCTCGTCTTGCGAGGCGTGATCCCGGCGTTGGCGATCACCACATCGACCCGGCCCAGACGTGTTACGGCGGTGGTCACGGCGGCTTCGATCTCCCAGGCCACGGCCACGTCGGCGCCGATGCCCGTCGCGCGTTCGCCGATCGCCCTGGCCGACTCCTCGGCGAGCTCCGGATCGAGGTCGACCAGCGCGACCGAGGCCCCGCGCTCATGGGCCAGCTTCGCCGTCTCGAAGCCGATTCCACGCGCTCCGCCGGTGATCAGAACAACCTTGCCCGCCAGATCGTAGGTCTCCATCCCGGCATCTTACGGCGGCGCCTCGGTACCGAGGTCAGTGGTTGAGGTGACGCAGGTCCTCGACCTCGCAGGGAAGCACTTCCGCCCGGTCGATGATCTCGGGATCGCCGGTCAGAAGGACGGCACCTTCGGCGGCGGCGAGCGCCACCGCGAAGCAGTCGGCCAGCGCCATGGGATGAGCAGCCTTTAGGGCCGCCGCCGCGCGCATCGCCCCGATTTGAGAACCTCATCGACCCGGCTGGCTGCCGGTTCATCTCCGTCGAGCCACGACAAAACGGGCCAGGAGTCGAGGCAGAAAGGCAAGCTCTACCGCGGTTCCCTATCTCGATCTTCGAGCAGGCGGGCCGCCATTCCACTTCCCGCGAACCTTCCCCTCAGACTCGAACGAGGTTGCGCCCTCCGCACGATGACTCCGTCTTCGATGGGCTCGAAGGAGACATCCGCAACTGGTTCCAACCGGGCCTTCTCCCGCAGTGCCTGGGGGATAACCACCTGACCTTTGGAGCCGATCTGCTGAGTCATACCTACCAGGTATCACCAATAGGATCGGCTCGGCGGGTCCGAATCGGCAATCGCCATAGAATCTGCGACCCATGCCCGGATTCCGCCCAGTCGACCCGAAGCAGTCCTTCCCCGAAATGGAAGAGGCGATCGCAGAGCGCTGGAAAGAGCAGCGGGTGTTCGAGCGTTCGATGGAGCAGCGCGAGGGGGCAGAGGTATGGAGCTTTTACGAAGGTCCGCCGACCGCCAACGGCCGGCCGGGCTCCCACCACGTGCTTTCCCGCGTATTCAAGGACATCTACCCGCGTTACCGCTCGATGCGCGGCTACCGCGTGCCGCGAAAGGCAGGCTGGGACTGCCACGGACTGCCGGTCGAACTTGAGGTCGAAAAGCAGCTCGGCATCTCCTCCAAGCAGGAGATCGAGGAGTTCGGGATCGCCGAATTCAACGCCAAGTGCCGCGAGTCGGTCTTCACTTATGTAGAGGAGTGGAACCGGCTGACCGAGCGGATCGGTTTCTGGATCGACCTCGACGACCCCTACGTCACCCTCGACAACGACTACATCGAGTCGGTCTGGTGGTCGCTGAAGGAGCTGTGGAAGAGCGACCGGCTCTACGAAGGCCATCGTGTATCTCCGTACTGCCCGCGCTGCGGCACCACGCTCTCCTCACACGAAGTCGCGCTCGGCTACAAAGACGTGACCGACCCTTCGGTCCATGTGCGTTTTCCGCTGGTCGATGACTCGGGCGCGCGCACCGGCGAGTCGCTACTGGTCTGGACCACCACACCGTGGACCCTGCCGGGCAACTACGCGGTCGCGGTCAACCCGAAGGTCACCTACGCCCGGGTCGAGGTCGACGGCCCGGCCGGCCGCGAGACCCTGATCCTGGCCGAGCCGCTGGTCGAGAAGGTACTCGGGCAAGGCGTGACGCCGACCGCGACGCTGGAGGCATCCGAGCTGATCGGCCGCCGCTACGACGGGCCCGTCTTCGACCTGGCCGACGGCGGCTCCGGACAGTTCGAGGTGATCCCCGGCGAGTTCGTCACCACCGACGATGGCACCGGCCTGGTCCACATCGCCCCGGCCTACGGCGAGGACGACTACCGGGTCGCGATCGAGACCGGCCTGTACGAACCGGGCCGCTCCGAGGCCCCGCTGTACAACCCGGTCGGACTCGACGGCAACTTCACCACGCAGGTGACCGGTTTCGAAGGCCGCTTCGTCAAGGACGAAGAGGTGACCGCGGCGCTGATCGCCGAACTCGATTCCCGCGGGTTGCTCTTCCGGGCGACTGCCTACGAGCACTCCTACCCGCACTGCTGGCGCTGCTCGACCCCGCTGCTCTACTACGCCAAGTCCAGCTGGTACATCCGCACCTCCGAGGCCCGTGACCGGATGCTGGCCGGCAATGAAGAGATCGGCTGGCATCCGGAACACATCAAGAACGGCCGCTTCGGCAAGTGGCTGGAGAACAACGTCGACTGGGCGCTCTCGCGCGACCGCTACTGGGGCACGCCGCTGCCGGTCTGGGAATGCGACAACGAGGACTGCGACGAGAGCTTCTGCGCCGGCTCGGTCCAGGAACTGAAGGACCTCGCCGGCGAGGTTCCGGAAGACCTCCACCGCCCTTACATCGACGAGGTCACCTGGACCTGCGAATGCGGTCAGGGGCAGATGAAGCGCGTCGTCTCGGTGATCGACACCTGGTACGACTCGGGCGCGATGCCGTTCGCGCAGTTCCACTACCCGTTCGAGAACAAAGACGAGTTCGAGCAGCGCTTCCCGGCCGACTTCATCTGCGAGGCGATCGACCAGACCCGCGGCTGGTTCTACACCCTGCTGGCCGAGTCGACCATGCTTTTCGACCAGCCGAGCTACCGCAACTGCGTCTGCCTCGGGCTGATCCTCGACGCCGAGGGCCAGAAGATGTCGAAGTCGAAGGGCAACGTGGTCGCGCCGTGGGAGGTGCTCGACAAGTTCGGTGCCGACGCCTTCCGCTGGTACCTGTTCACCGCCCAGCAGCCGTGGTCGGGATACCGCTTCTCGCTCGAGGCGATCTCCGAAGCGCTGCGCAGCTTCCTGCTCACCCTCTGGAACACCTACTCGTTCTGGGTGCTATACGCCAACGCCGAGAACGTCGACTCCTCGGTCCCGCCCGGCCCGCCTGCCGAGCCGAGCGACCTCGACCGCTGGGCTATCTCCCGCCTGCAGGCGACGGTCGAATCGGTCGCTCAGAAGATGGACGGCTTCGACTGCACTTCAGCCGGCCGCGAGATCACCGACTTGGTCGAGGAGCTCTCCAACTGGTACGTGAGGCTCTCGCGCCGCCGCTTCTGGGAAGGCGACGCGGCAGCGCTTCAGACGCTGCGCCACTGCCTGGTCGAGATCGCCGGCATGCTCGCCCCGTTCACCCCGTTTATTGCCGACGAGATCCACTCGAACCTGGTCGGCGGCTCCACCGGCGAGTTCGGTGCGATGGCCGACTCGGTCCACCTGCGCGACTTCCCCGTCGCCGACCCGGCACTGCGCGACCTCGAACTCGAAGCGGCGATGAAAGCGACTCGCCGCACGGTCGAACTCGGCCGGGCATCACGGGCCCACGCCAAGGCGAAGATGCGCCAGCCGCTGGCCCGGGCGGTCGTGGTCGCAAGCGACGCCGAGCGCGAGGCGATCGTCTCCCAGGCCGAGTTGATCAAGGCCGAGCTGAACGTCAAGGAACTCGAATTCGTGACCGATACTTCCGACCTGGTCAGCTACACGGTCAAGCCGAACTACCGGGCGCTCGGACCGCGCTTCGGCAAGGACATGCCACTGGTCGCCGCCGCGATGGAGGGGCTCGACCCCGAGCATGTCGCCGCAACGGTCGAGGCGGGCGGCGAGGTAGGTATCAGCATCGACGGCAAGGACCACACTCTCGGTCCCGAGGACCTGACCCTCTCGATGGAGCCGCTCGACGGCTACCAGGTAGAGGCCGAGTCGGGCCACGCAGTCGCCCTCGCGCTGGAGCTCGACGACGTCCTGATCGGTGAAGGCCTCGCCCGGGAGATAGTGCACGCCGTACAGAATGCGCGCAAGAACGCCGGGCTCGAGATCTCAGACCGGATCGCGCTCTCGCTCTCGGGTGACGGGCAGCTGCTCGAAGCCGCCGGCACCCACCGGGCCTACATCGCCGACGAGGTTCTGGCGACGGCGATCAATTTCGACGCCGAAGCTGAAAGCGACGCCGAGGCCCTGCCGGGGATGGACGGAGGTGCCCCGGGCGGATCCGGCGACCTCGAAGGCGAATTGGTGACAATCGACGGCCGAGACCTGCGAATCGCGGTAACCCGCACCGCCTGAGATGCCCTCCCACCAGCCCTTCAGCCACACCCTGCTCGACCGCGCGCTCGGTGCCGGCGTGGTGCCCGGGCCGATTCTGCTGGCCGCGGTCCGGCGCTCGGTGCATGGCCGGCTCAGACGTGAAGCCCGCGGCGGGGTCGAGGCCCAGGATGGGCGTCTTGAGGCTCTCGTTGAGGAGATGAGCAGCGGACCGATCGCCGAGGGGGTCGAGGCCGCAAACGACCAGCACTACGAGGTGCCGCCCGAGTTCTTCCGGCTGATCCTCGGTCCCCGGCTCAAGTACAGCTCGTCTCTGTGGACCGGAGACAGCGACACCCTGGAGCAGGCAGAGGAGCGCATGCTGGAGCTGACCTGCCGCCGGGCCGGGATCGAAGACGGCATGGAAGTGCTCGACCTCGGCTGCGGCTGGGGCTCGTTGACCCTCTATGCAGCCGAGCGTTTCCCGGGCTGCCGGATCACCGCCGTCTCCAACTCCTCCGGCCAGAAGCGCTCTATCGAAGCCGAAGCCGGGCGGCGCGGCCTGGAGAACGTCGAGGTGATCACCGCCGACGTCAACGGGTTCGATCCGAAGCGCCGCTTTGACAGGGTGGTCTCGGTCGAGATGTTCGAGCACATGCGCAACTGGAAGGAGCTGCTCGGCCGGATAAACGCCTGGCTGGAGCCGGAGGGCCGCGTCTTCATCCACGTCTTCTCCCACCGTAACTTCGCCTACCGCTACGAGGAGAACTGGGCCTCGAACCGGTTCTTCGCCGCCGGCACGATGCCCTCTCACGACCTGATGCTGCGCTTCCAGCAGCACCTCGAGGTCGAACACAGGTGGGCGATCAGCGGCAACCATTACGCCCGCACACTCGATGCCTGGCTGGACCGGCTCGGCTCAAACCGCGACGAAGCACGGCGCATTCTCGGCACCGTCAAGTTCGGACGAGACGCGGCCGAGGCGGTCGCTATCTGGCGGGTCTTCCTGATTGCCGCCCGAGAGACCTGGGCATGCGGCAACGGAAGCGAGTGGATCGTCAGCCACTACCTGCTGAAGCCTCGCGGGAACTGAACCGCTCAATCGAAAAGGTCGGTGGACCGGGTCAGTGCTCAGCCGGCCGCGGAGCCACCGGCCTTGCCGGTCCAGCGTGCCATCAGCGTCTCCAGAGGCCCTTGCCGGAAGCGGCCCAGCCAGAGATGCATCACGACGACCAGGGCGATCCAGGTGAGGACCGCCACCGCGGTCACCGCCGCTGCCCCGAGCTGGCCGAAGAGCCCGAAGCCCCAGCCGCAGAAGAGCAGGGACAGGACGAAAGACTCCCCGATGTAGATCGTCAATGACGCCCGGCCGGAATCCTGGATCGTCGCGAGTATCCGTGGGCGGTTCAGGCTGAGCAGGGCCAGCGCCCCGACGTAGCCCGCAGAGAGAATCGGCGCTGTGGCCAGAATGATCGCCAGTCCCAGCATGCTTTCGAAGCCGGTTCCGAGGGCCACCCCTTCCCGGTAGACGAGCCAGGTGGCAGCGAGCTGGATCGGAATTCCGACCGCCAGGCCCCAGAACGCCATGCGCTTCCAGGTACCGCGCCTCGAGCCCAAGTCGGCGAGAAAGCGGTGGCGGCCGGCAACGAGGCCGACGCAAAAAGATGCAAAGGCGAGCGGCCACTGCAGGCTGCCCAGAGTCAGGAGGAGCAGCGGCAGGGCTTCGAGCCTCGCTTCGGCCGCGCCCAGGAAGGACCCCGATGCCAGGACGACGTCGAGGCTTTCGATCGTCGGATCCGAGGCGAGCTCCTCCGGAAAGGCGGCTGCCAGAAACACGAGGGCTGCGAGCCACACGATCCCCACCAGGGCGCTTATCGCTCCCGTCATCAGGACCGTACGGTCCTGCCTGCTGAACATGAGCATCAGGCCGAATCCGAGAATCGCGTAGGCGAAGAGGATGTCTCCGATGAACAGGAAGATCGCGTGGGACAGACCGATCACGGCGAGACCGATCAGCCGGCGCTTCCATCTTCGGCGGGACGCAGGCTCACCCTGTTTGACGATGAAGTTGGCGCTGTAGCCGAACAGAAACGAGAAGAGGATGTAGAACTTGCCTTCCGCGACCAGGGTCGTGACAAAGGCGGCGATGCGGTCCAGGGCGGTCGAGGTGGAGGCCTCGGTGAATCCGTCAATGCTGATCGCCATGAACGGAGCGTTTACGACGATTATCCCGAGCAGGGCGAGGCCGCGGAGCTGGTCCGGGAACCTCTGGCGCGGGGCTTGTCGGGCGGGTTCCGAGGCAGTGCGGGCGGGCTCCGGAACATCGCGGTCGGACCCGGCAGGTTGCGTGGACACCGGCTGGACCCTAGCGGTGGTCAGCTCAAGGGTGGAGCTCGGGCGGCATTGCCTTCGAGCGGCGCCAGCAGGCCTCGTCGGCCCTCAGTACCCGGTAGGCCATGCTCGGTCGGCCACCCGGGTCATCGGCGCCGTCCCCGACCGCTCGCTGATCGCGGACGGCCGTATCAACTAGTCGGCCGCTTCGGGGATTATGAAATCCGACTTCTTCGAGTCGGAGAACTTGACCCAGCAATGCTCGGGGGCCGCTCCGGCGACTTCGACCAGCGCCTCTTCAATGCGCTTTGCGATCTCGGCCTTCTGCTCGTCGGAGCGGCCCTCGAACCAGTCAATCTGAACGAATGGCATTCGGTGGTCCCCGGACTCAGGACTGCAGCGCCGGCTCGAGTTCCTTGAGCAGCTTGCGCTTCGGCATCGCGCCGACCATGCGCTTGACCATCTGCCCGTCCTTGAAGAGGATCATCGTCGGAACCGAGAGCACCTCGTACTGGGCGGCAGTGGCTGCGCTCTCTTCGATGTCGAGGCTGAGGATCTTCACATCGTCACGCTCATCACTGATCTCCTCGAGAACGGGGTGAAGGACACGGCAGGGGCCGCACCAGGTGGCCCAGAAGTCGACCAGCACAGCGCCTTCATGGTCAAGCACTTCCTGCTTGAAAGTCGCTTCAGTCACTGCGGGGAGGTTCGCCATTTCTGTCTCCTGATCGTTTATCTGCCGTTACCGTCTGGTCACTATACAAAATGAAGTGAGGTTACGCAAGTGCCGCCCTCGGGGCGCAAGGTAACGCAAGCGGAAACGGCCTGCCGGGCAATGGGCGGCATCGCGCCAATCAGCCCCGCCGCCTGCGCCGGCCAGGCCAGCGCCTGCGCCTGCGAAGGCCGGCTCCCGAGAGCCTGATCGCCGGCACCCGCCAGGCCGCCTCGATCACGATCGAGGTGCTCATCTTCGAGTTACCGGCCTGTCGCTCACGGAAGGTGATCGGAACTTCCAGCACCTCGAAGCCGGCCTTGAGTACCCGGTAGGTCATCTCGACCTGGAACGAGTAGCCGGAGGCGGCGACGGTGTCGAGGTCTATCTCTTCCAGGACCTCGCGACGGAAGCACTTGAAGCCGCCGGTCAGGTCGCGTACCGGAACGCCGAGTAGGACCCGCGAGTAAAGGCTGCCGCCGCGGCTGATCAGCCGGCGCATCGCGCCCCACTCGGTGATCCCCCCGCCCGGCACATAACGCGAGCCGAGCACGAGGTCGGCCAGTGCGGAAGCGGCGATCAGCCGCGGCAGGTAAGCGGGGTCATGGGAAAAGTCCGCGTCCATCTGGACGACCAGCCCCGCGCCGCCTTCGAGGGCGCGGCGAAAACCAGCGATGTAGGCGGGACCGAGGCCCTCCTTGGCGGGGCGGTGCAGCGCCTCGATCCGCGAGTCGGCGGCGGCGAGTCGGTCGGCAATCCTGCCGGTTCCGTCGGGAGAGTTGTCATCGACGATCAGGATCCGGTCGTCAGCACCGAGCTTCGGCCCGACCGCCTCGACCATGCGTTCGATGTTGCCGGCCTCGTTATAGGTCGGCAGGATCACCCAGACAGGGCCGGACCGGGCTGAATCGCGGACGGACACACCGCGATGCTACGCCAGATGCGCCCAGCCGCGTGGGCGCCAGGCGGGTGGGCGCCAACTCAACTCAGCGGCTGGAATCATCGGGTCCGCAGATGGCGGGTAACTTAAGTCCATGAGCAATGCCGAGATCGCCGCGGCCCTCGAGGAGCTGGCCGTGCTCTACCAGCTCGACGGCGCCGACCGTTACCGGGTTCTGGCCTATACGAACTCGGCCCGCACGATCCGTGACCAGGGGGTTTCGGTCGAGGAGATGGCGATCCGGGGCGAAGTCACCGCACTGCCGGGGGTCGGCAAGACGCTCGAAGAGAAGATCCTGGCCCTGATCGAGACCGGTGAGATCCCGGCCGCAGCGAAGCTGAAGGAGAAGCTGCCGCCCGGACTGATCGAGATCAACCGGATCCCCGGGCTCGGTCCGAAGACGGTCCGAAGGCTCCACGACGAGCTCGGCGTGACCGGCCCCGACGATCTGCGCGCAGCGGCCGAGGCCGGACGGGTAAGGGAGCTGAAAGGCCTCGGCGCGAAGTCCGAGCAGAGCATTCTCGAAGGCCTCGACCGTCTGGCCGAGGAGCCCTCAGGACCCAGCCGCATGCTGCTCGACGAGGTGCTGCCGCTGGCCGAGGATCTGGTCGCGGCGCTGCGCGAACACCCGAGCTGCGAGCGGGCCGAAATCGCCGGCTCGGCTCGCCGCATGAGCGACACCTGCAAGGACATCGACCTGATCGCGACCTCGGAGAGCCCGCAGGTTCTGGCCGTGCACATCGCCGCGTACGAAGCCGTTGCTTCGGCCGGCAAAGCGAGCGCCAACGGAGTCAGGCTGGAGACCCATCTCGGGGTCGGCGTGGATGTGCGGATCGTCGCCCCGGACGCTTTCGGCAACCTGCTCCAGCACTTCACCGGATCGGCCGCCCACAACACCCTTCTGCGTGAAGTCGCGGTGAGCGAGGGCCTTCATGTGTCCGAGCACGGCATCACCGACGATGAAACCGGGCAGAGCGAAACGTTCCGGACCGAGGAGCAGGTGTACGAACGGCTCGGCTACCGATACATCGAACCCGAACTGCGCGAGAACCGTGGTGAACTCGAAGCCGCGCGCGCCGGTGAACTTCCAGAGCTGGTCGAGCGGTCGCAGGTCCGCGGTGACCTCCACTGCCACACCACGCTCTCGGACGGACAGAACTCGCTGAAGGAAATGGCGGCCGCAGCCGAACAGCTCGGGTACGAGTACCTGGCGATCACCGACCACTCGGCCAGCCACGGTTTTGGGGACGGGGTTCCGGCAGACGACCTGCTGCGCCGGGTCGAAGAGATCAGGCAGTTCAACGAGGAAAGCGAGGGCATCCGCCTGGTGGCCGGCTCCGAGGTCAACATCGACCGCGACGGCACGCTCGACTACGACGACGAAGTACTGGCCGAGCTCGACTGGGTGATCGCCTCGATCCACACCGGTTTCTCGAAGTCCGAATCAGCTATGACCGCACGAATGATCGCCGCGATCGAACACCCGGCGGTGGACTGCATCGGCCACGCGACCGGCCGGCTGCTGACCCGCCGCGATCCCTACCCGCTCAACATCGAAGCCGCCCTTGAAGCGGCCGCCCGCAGCAACACCGCCTTCGAGATCAACGGCAGCCCCAAGCGACGCGACCTCTCCGACATCCACGCCCGTATGGCGAAGCAGGCCGGGGTGAAGATCGTGCTCAACACCGACGCCCACCGCGCCGGCAGCTTCGATTACATGCGCTACGCCGTGGCCACCGCCCGGCGCGCCTGGCTCGGCCCCGCCGACATCCTCAACACCGGACCGTGGTGGAAGTGAGCCGGGTCCCCGCACAGGGGCCGGGTTCCGTCACGAGTTGGCAGTCCGCCGTGGGCCGACGGTCCGTCGTGGACCAGTCTCAGTAGGTGGTGAAACCGGGCGAGCGGATCAGCTTGACCGGCTTGAAGGCCGATCCCGGCTCGACCAGAAAACGCACGCCGTCACGCAGCTCGATTGCCAGCACCGCCGACTCCCGGTTGCGCCAGGCGAGCGCGACCAGCAGCGCGAAGCCGCTGCCGATCACTGCGACCTCGGGGAAGACCAGCCCGATCCCGCCGGCGACCAGCACGGCCACGAGAATCGGCCAGAGCCTCGCGAAGGCGATCCGTCCGGGTGAGGAAAGTGAAACTCCGTGCGCTCCCGGCTGGACGGTGCGAGCCGCTGCGAGCGGGCCCCTCATCCCCTCGGCCGACCGCTCGGGACCTCCCAGGTTCAGCCCGATCCAGGTCGTTGCGATCCACCAGAGGGCGCCGACCAGCAGGATCGTCTCGTTCTGGTCGCGCTGGGCACCGAGCACAGCAACGACCGCAAGCACAGTCGCTCCGCCGGCGGTAAGGAAGACCGTGGACCGGAGGAGTTCAGAAAACGGCATCGGCCCTCAGCCGGCGAGACTGGCGATCATGTCGATCCAATCGTCGGAACCGGCGACGACGATGTCGGCGGTCTCGATCAGCTCCGGTGGCCCTTCGTCGGAGTCGACCGCGACGATCAGCAGCTGGTCGATCTGGCCGTCGGCCTTCATCTTGCGCAGTCGCTTGACGGCGTCGAGGTCCGTCTGGTCATCACCGGCGAATACGACGGTGGTGAGTCCGGTGTCGGAGAGCAGAGATTCAACCGCGCCGGCCTTGCCCTCCATGTCGGGGGGCCTCAGTTCCAGGACCTTGCGGCCCCAGTGGGTGACCAGGTCGGCAGTGCGGGCATCCTCGGCGATCTCCCTGACCATCGACTCGGTGCGCTCGCCGGCACCGCGCCAGTGGAGTGCCTGGATTGGTCCTTTGTCTTCGATCCGGATCCTGGCGGAAATCCAGTGAGGGCTGTCGTTGTCGGCGATGAAGCGCGCGGCACGGGTGATCTGCTCTCCCTCGAGCACCATCTCCGGCGCTTCCTTACCGGGCTCGAGCAGCTCGAGGCCGTGGTTGCCGAAGTAAGTGACCGACTCGGAACCGACCATCTTGCGGGCGACCAGGGCGGGCCTGCCGGTAACGCAGGCGACCAGCGCCAGTTCGCCGCTCAGGGTCTCGAGGCTGCGCGTAGCCTTCAACGGAACCCGCGCCTTCTCGGGACGGTCAACAATCCGGCAGAGCGTGCCGTCGACATCACTCATCAGGGCCGATCGGCCCGGTTCTTTCAGCAGAAGTGAGAGCGGTGAGTCCTGGTTCATGGTCGTAGTATCGCCGGGATGGACCGCCGACGAATCTGGAGCCTCGCATTGATCGGCACGACCGCGGGTGCGTTCAGCGGTCTGTTCGGTGTCGGAGGCGGCACGGTTATCGTGCCGATGCTGATCGCGCTGTTTGCCTACGGCGAGAGACTGGCCACCGGAACGAGCCTCGCAGCGATCATCCTGATCGCGGTTCTGGCCGCCGCGCTGCAGGGTGGCTTCTACGGAAACGTGGACATCGAGACCGGCCTGATCCTGGCCGTGCCGGCGATCGCCGGGGTGCTCGCCGGTACCGCAATCCAGCAGCGCATCCCGGAGAAAGCGGTCTCACTGATCTTCGCCGTGCTGCTGATCGGGGTCGCCGCCGAGATGGTGCTGGGCTGATGGACCTCGCCCTCGCAATGTTGATCTGTGCCGTCGGCGGGGTGATCGCCGGCCTGATCGGGGTCGGCGGCGGGATCGTCTTCGTGCCGGCGATGACCGTGCTGCTGTCCAAGGGCCAGGTCGAGGCCGAGTCGACCTCACTGCTGATGATCGCGCTGGTCTCAGTGGTCGGCGCCTGGCGACAGAAGTCCTACGGCAACGTCAACCTGAGGGACGCCCTGCTGATCGGTGCGCTTTCGCCGGTCGGGGTCGTGGCAGGAGTCGTGCTCGCCAACCTGCTGCCCGAGAGGACACTCCGGATCGCCTTCGCGATGCTCGCTCTGTACATGGCCTGGAGGCTGCTGAAGCGCGTCTTCGGTCCGGACCATCCCGGCCCGCATGTCCCGGAAGTGGCTGCCCCGCCTGAAACCGGCAGCCGCAGTTGAAGACCGGCATCCGCCCCAGGGGAGGTCCGTTCATCCCGGTATCCGAGATCACCCTGCGGGCCTCACGCTCCTCCGGCCCGGGCGGCCAGCACGCAAACGTAACCGCCTCCCGGATCGAAGCCGTCTTCGACGTGCGCTCCTCGACCTCGCTGACCGATGCCCAGCGCGAGCGCGTCATCCGCAAGCTGGGACCGGTCGTGACCGCGATCGCCCAGGACGCCCGCTCCCAGGCCCGCAACCGTGATCTGGCTCTCGAGCGCCTCGAAGAAAAGCTGGCCGGCGCGCTCGCCGTACCCCGCCGCCGGCGCCCGACCCGACCGACCCGGTCTTCGAAACAGAAACGGCTCGACTCAAAGCGCCGACGGTCGCAGACCAAGCGGTCCCGGGGGCGCCCCGACCTCGAGGAGTGATGTCAGAACCAGCTCCCGGCACCGACTCGTTGAGGGCATCCTGACCATCGCCTAACCTCAGTTGGCTACCGGCGAGACCGGAGAGGAAATCCAGACATGCACGAGATCAAATGCCCGCATTGCGGAAAAGCTTTCAACATCGATGAGGCCGGTTACGCGGAGATCCTGAACCAGGTGAGGGACGAGGCCTTCGACAAGGCTCTGCACGACCGGCTGGAGCTCGCCGAGCAGGAGAAGAAGAACGCCGTGGAGCTCGCCGAGACCAAAGTCGCGAGCGAGCTGAAAGAAGACGCTGCAAAGAAAGACACAGAGATCGAACGCCTCAAGGCCGAGCTCGGCAAGGCGGACATCACCGGCAAACTCGCGCTCAAGGAGGCCCTCGGCGAGGTCGAGAAGGAACGTGATGACCTGAAGCGGTCCCTTGAGTCCAAGGCCACCCAGCAGGAACTGCTCGAAAAGTCGCTCAAGGAAAAGTACGAAACCCGGATCAAGGACCGCGACGACGCGATCGAGCGTCTCAAGGACATGAAGGCGAAGCTGTCCACCAAGATGGTCGGTGAGACCCTCGAGCAGCATTGCGAGACCGAGTTCAACAAGATTCGCGCGGCGGCTTTCCCGAACGCCGACTTCGAGAAAGACAACGACGCAGGCGCCGGCACCAAGGGCGACTTCATTTTTCGCGAGTCCGACGAGTCAGACACCGAGTTTGTCTCGATCATGTTCGAGATGAAGAACGAACTCGACCAGGGGGCCAACAAGAAGAAGAACGAGGACTTCTTCAAAAAGCTGGATGAGGACCGGAGCAAAAAGGGCTGCGAATACGCCGTGCTGGTCTCACTGCTGGAACCTGAGAACGAGCTCTACAACGCCGGCATCGTCGACGTTTCACATCGCTACCCGAGGATGTATGTGGTCCGGCCGCAGTTCTTCATCCCGATCATCTCGCTGATTCGCAACGAGGCCCACAAGACCCTGAAGCTCAAGAGAGAACTGGCGCTGGTGAAGGCCCAGAACATCGACATCACCAACTTCGAGGAGAAGCTGGAGACCTTCAAGACCGGTTTCGGGAAGAACTATGAACTGGCATCACGCAAGTTCCAGACGGCGATCGACGAGATTGACAAATCGATCAAAGCTTTGGAGAAAACCAAGGAGAACCTCATTGGTTCCGAGAGGAATCTTCGTATCGCCAACGACAAGGCCCAGGACGTGACGGTCAAGAGGCTCACCCGCGGCAATCCGACGATGGCCGAAAAGTTCGAGGAGAGTTCCGACTAACCGATGCCGTGCTCGAGCGCTGTCTTGACCTGGGCGTCGAGGGCGTTGAGGCGGTAGAGGGCGATCGCCTCGGGTGAAGGGAAGTGACGCAGGCGCAGGGCGTCGGTGCCGTGGTGGCACATCACGCAGGAGAGCAGCGTGTCGCGCTCGCCGGTCTCCAGCCCGGCTGACGCGCCGGTGATCAGCTCGGCTCCGATCTGGAGGTGACCGAGCGTGCGGCCACGCTCGGTCAGGCCGATCTCGGCGCCATAGGTGAACTCCCCGGTCTTGCCGATGTCGTGGATCAGCGCGGCGGCCATCAGCAGGTCGGAGTTGAGGCGCGGGTGAAGGGTGCATGTCTCGGTGACCAGAGTCCCGACCGCGACGGTGTGCTCGATCAGTCCGCCGACGTATGAGTGGTGACCGGCCCGGGTGCAGGGCGCACGACGGAACTCCCCGGCGGCGGGGCCGGTGAAAAGCAGGGTCTCGACCACGCCGCGAAGCCCGTCGTTGTGGACCTCCCGGGTCAGGTGCTCGAGGAAGCCCTCGAGTTCTTCGCGGTTGCGGTAGGCGGTCGGCAGGAAGTCGGTCGGGTCGATCCGATCGGGGTCGACCTTGAGCGCCGACTCGATCTCGGCACTGAGTTGGCCGCGGTAGCGCTCGACCCGGCCGCGGACCGTGATCACGTCACCGCGCTCGAAGCCGAGGCCGATCCGGTCCACCTCCCGGAACAGCCGGGCCGGAATGGTGCCGGTCCGGTCACGCAGCTCGAGGCTCAGGTAGGCCGAGCCGTTCCTTGCCGTCAGCCTGTCCTTGCGGGCGCAGACATAGCTACCGGAAAACGCCTGGCCGGGCGTAAGGCCGGCTACCGGGTTCTCGCTGTCCGCCGTTCCCCGGCTCGTTTCGGATGTGCCACTTTCCACGAAACACATCCTGACCTAACCGGCAGACAGCCCCGATTTCCGGGGCGGAGTTGCGCCATCCTCTAAATTGAAGTCATGGACCAACTGCGGTGGGAGATGAACCCCCCGAAACTGAGGGACCCGATTCTCGTCTGCGCCTTCCGGGGGTGGAACGATGCCGCGTCGGCAGCTTCGACGGCGCTGGAGACCCTCTGCGACTCGCTGGAGGTGGACGTGCTGGCCGAACTCGACCCCGAGGAGTACTTCGACTTTCAGGCAAACCGGCCGACCATCGCCTTCTCCGACGGTGCCCACCGCCGGATCGAGTGGCCGCGCAATACCTTCATTGCAGCCCGCGCCCAGGGCGCCGAGCGTGACCTCGTGCTGCTCGACGGCACCGAGCCGAACCTCAAGTGGCGGACCTATTCGGAGACGATCGTCAAAGTCGCCGAGTTCCTCAAGGTGGAGACCGTCGTCGTGCTCGGCTCGCTGATCGCCGAGGTCGCCCACACCATGCCGGTCCCGATCACCGGCCTCGCCTCCAGCGATGTGCTGGTCAAACAACTCGACCTCGAGCGCTCCGATTACGAAGGGCCGACCGGGATCGTCGGTGTGCTCCACGACCGCTGCCGGGCCGCCGGCCTGCCTTCGGTCTCGCTCTGGGCGGCCGTCCCCCATTACGTCGCCGCCGTGCCGAACCCCAAAGCAGCCCTCGCCCTCAGCGAACGACTCGAGAAGATCACCGGCGTCGCCGCCGACATCTCCGGCCTGACCGAAGAGACCGCAGCCTACGAGGAGCAGATCGGCCGGGCTGTCTCGGCCGACCCTGAAGTCGAAGAGCTGGTCAGCCGGATCGAGAACGAGCAGCGAAAGCGCGGCGATGACGATCCCGAAGTCCCCAGCGGCGAAGCGCTCGCAATGGAGTTCCAGCGCTTCCTCAAGAACCAGAACTCCGAGTAGCCCTCAGGCCGGGGACCTGCCCGGTCGCGAAACCGGCCGGAGCCCCCGGCGCCACTGCTGCCCGGTCAGGCCTCTGCGGCGGGACAGACGAGCCGGAAGTCACACCAGCCGCAGACCCCGGGCGACGGGCGCGGCTCGAAGTCCTGGCCGAGGATGCCTTCGCCGACCTCCAGCGCGGTGCGCTCGACCCGCTCGCGATCGTCCGGCGCCGCCTCGACCTCGACCTTCTCGCCCTCGAGCACGTAGTAGTAGCTGCCCGCCGCGATCTCGGTGTCCCAGGCTTCGCGTGCACCCAGCCGGTAGAGCGCCAGCTGGATGTCGCCGCCGTGACGGCCGGTCTCGATCCTCTGGCCGGTCTTGTAATCGATCACCTCGAAGCTGCCGTCGGGCCGGCGGTCGACCCGGTCGACCCGGCCACGCAGGTAATGCGGGCCGATCCGGAACTCGAACTGCCGCTCCAGCCAGACCGGCTGTGAGGCCGACTCGCTCTCGCTGCTCCAGTAGTTCTCCATGGCGGTGACCGCCCGGTCGTGAAACTGCAGCTCGTCGTTGGAATCGCCGAACCCGCCCCGCCGCCAGCCGGCGTCGAGCATCGACATCAGCTCGTCCAGCCCGCCGTCGACCGGCGCCGTCTTCGGGTCGTGGAATCTCTGGAGCACGTTGTGGATCAGGATCCCGAAGCGCTGGTTGATCGTCGGCGCACGCGGGATGCCGAAGACCCGGGCGAACTTGTATTTGAGCGGGCAGGTCAGATAGAGGTCGAGGTCTGAAGCCGACAGCCGGAGGTCCTCGCCGCGCCTCGGCAGGAAGGCGGCCAGCGAGGGCTCCGAGCGGGAGTCGATCAGTCCCTGCCGCAGGTCACGTTCGCGCTCATTCGCCAGCAGATACGGGTCGAGGGTCGAGCACTCCAGCTCGGCGAGCTGCTGAGGCGTCGCCACCTGGCCGAGCAGGCCGTTCACCGCTTCGATCGCCTCGGCGTCGAGCCCGCCGCCCGACCGCTGGGCCAATGCCGCGAGCTTCAGAAGTTCGAGGTAGCGGGTGATCGCCCGGTTGAGATCGTTCGGGGTGTCGAGCCGAGGCTCGATCAGCTCGCGGCCGGCCCGCCAGGAGGCTTCCAGAACTTCGTCGCGCATCATCCGGTAGGTCGAGTGGAGGTCCTCGGCCGGGCCGAACAGCTCCTCCTGGTGGACCTCCTCGATCGTGCAGGCGGCGTTGAAGGCGTCTTCCTGCGGCCCGGAGCGGCCGGACGATTCAGCCTGGCCCGGGGCTCCCGGCCGCGGTGCTTCCGTGTCTATGCGGGAGAGCACCACAGCCTCACCGGCCGAGGTCACCGCTGCGGCCACGGCAGGCCGCTCGGTATCCCCGGCGCGCTCGAGGCCGAGCATGTAGACCCGCCGCCAGCTGCCGCCGCGGATTCCGTCCCATGGCACTACCCGCACCTTGCCGGCCGTCGGCATCAGCGGACCGACCGCCGGCTCGAGGCCGGTGTCGGCCAGGGCCGAGACGAAAGCGGTGAACTCCCTGGTCGAGCCGTCCGGCTCACGACGGCACCACGCGGTCGCGACCTCAGCCAGCCTTGAAAGCGACAGCAGCCGCTCGGCCGTCTCCGGCTTGGCGGCGAACATCCCCTGGCGCCGGAACCCGATCCGCTCGATCAGCCTCCGGACGAAAGCGTCCGGCCGGTGCTGCTCCAACGCGCCTGAGGCCGCCCGGTAGAGCTTGAGGAAAGCGGCGAGCCGCTCGCGTGACTCGGGCGAGATCCGCGGGCTTTCCAGCGCCGCTTCGCAGGCAGAGACGAGGTCGAGCTTGCGCCGCCGGGCGATCACGGTCAGCTGGGCGAGGTCCACCGAGCGCAGCTCGACCGGAGGACGGGTGATCGCGCGGGTGACAGCGCCACCGTCGGTCGGGTCAGAAAGCGCCCGCAGCCAGGCGACCGTATCGCGGACCTCGGGCATGCGGAAGAGGGCCGAGCCGCCGGAAACCGAGATCGGCACCCCACGATCCTCGATCGCCACGCCAACGACCTGGCCGTCCCGGTTGGGGTCGGCCACCGCCACCGCGATCGACTCCGGCGCGACTCCGTCGGCAACCATGAGTTCGACCTCGCGGGCCACCGCCTGGGCCTCGGCCTGCGCGGTCTGCGACCTCCAGAACCGGATCTCGCAACCGCCCTCGGAACCCGGCAGCCAGTCGCCGGCAACTGCACCTGGGCTCGCGCTTCCGCCAGCGCCTGAGCCCGCGCCCTGGCCCGCGCCTGAGCCCGCTCCTGCGCCTGAGCCCGCTCCCGCGCCTGAGCCCGCGCCTCCGTCCGCGCCGCCGTCCGCGCCCACGCCTGAGCCCGCGCCTCCACCAGCGTCTTCGCCCGTACCGGAGCCCGAGCCGTCGGCGTCGGCGCCCGACAGAACCGCCCGGGCGACGTCGATCTGGTCGGTGCCGATGCGCCAGGCGCGGTCCAGCCGAAGCCTGTCCGCCCCGGGAAGCGAGTCCTCGACCAGCCGCAGCGCAGCACCCGGGTCCGCGCCCGAGGATGGGTCGATCGCGACGACAACACTTCCGGCTTCGGCGCCCAGTGCCGCCAGCAGATCGGCCCTCACCGGAGTCAACTGCTCGGCCTCATCGACCAGCAGGTGCGGGTACGCCTCTGCCACTGCCGCCCTCACCGGAGTGCTGGTGGCAAGCAGTCCTCCGGCGAGCCGGCAGAGGTCGTTCGAGTCCACGCAACCGAGCCCGGCCAGCATCCCGTCGTGAAACTCGACCAGGTCTTCGAACTCGGCCCGCCGGACCGGGTCCTGGCCGAACGCGACCGTCGCGGCTCCGCGGGTCGCCTTTTCGGAATCGAGGTGGACCAGCAGGCGCCGCATCAGGCCGGTCGGGTTGCCGCGGATCTCGTGGTGGCGCAGCGGCAGCCGCTCGAACCTGACCAGCAGCATCGCCAGCCGTTCGGCCGGCCCGACGACTTCAAAGTCCGGGTCCAGGCCCGCCTCGACCGGCCACCTTCGAAGCAGCCGCTCAGCGAATGCCTCCCAGGTTTCGATCACGAGTTCTTCGTACGGGCCGGGCAGCCTCTTCTCCAGGCCGCGACGGTGGGTCTCGGCCGCGAGCGGGGTCGAGGTGATCAGGACGATCCGCGAAGGGTCCAGCCCCGACCCGGCCAGGGCGGCGAGTCGCTGGTCGAGCGCGGCGCTCTTGCCCGTTCCCGGCGCTCCTTCGACGATCATCGCCCCGGTGGTGTGGCCGGCGATCTCCGCCTGCATGCCGATCGGCTCGGGGGTCGGCAGCAGCTCTGGCGGACGGTCGCTCACCACTCAAAACTAGCTGAACCACGAAAGGATCTCGACCGGCAGCGGCCGGAGCCCGTTCGTCAATAGCATGGCCCCGGTGAGCGAATCAAAGAACGGCACGACCGGCAACCATGAGATCGACCCGGCGCTCGCCGCCGACTGGCTGGGCATCTGCCGGCGGATCGTCGAACTCCAGCGGGTCCTGTTCGAAGAAACGTCGACGATCGCCGCCCGTGACCATTACGACGGGATCGGTGAGGGAGGTGACCACACCCTCGTGCTCGACCGCCTCTGCGAGGACATCGTTTTCGAGGAACTCGAACGGCTGGCCGACGGCGGTCCCGCCTTCACGGCTATCTCGGAAGAGCGTGGCTCGGTCCAGTTCAACGGCGGCGGAGAAACCTGGGTGGTGATCGATCCCATCGACGGCTCGCTGAACGTGCGGCGCACGCTGCCGAACCACAGCCTCTCGATCGCGGTCGCTTCCGCCCCGAACATGTCGGCGGTCGATTTCGGTTTCGTCTACGACTTCGGTGCCCGCGAGGAGTACTCGGCCCACGCGGGTCAGGGCGCCGTGCTGAACGGCCGCGAGCTCAAGGTCGAACCGGCCGAGCGGCTGGAGGTCGTTGGCGTGGAAGGCGCCGAGCCCGGCGCTTTCCTGCCGATCGTCCAGAACCTTGTGGGTTCTGTCTACCGGTTCCGTTGCGTCGGCTCCCTGGCGATCACGCTCTCCTACCTGGCCGCCGGCCGGATCGACGGCATGGTCACCCCTCACCCTTCACGCTCGGTCGACATCGCCGCCGCCCAGCTGATCGCCCGCGAGGCCGGCGCTCTGGTCGAACTCGGCGAAGACGGCCTCGCAGAGGTCGGGATGGACCTCGATCACCGGTTCACGGTCACCGGCGCCAGCAGCGCCGAAGGCCTCGCCACCCTGCTCGCCAGCCGCCCCTGAGCCGCCCGCCGGGGCCTGAAACCCGGCTCCGATGCGGCTTCCGGGAGTGTGACGCTTGTCCGTCGCAAATCGGAACACATGTTCGTATTTGCTGCTACACTACGAACATCATTAGAAATAAGTAATCTGATTCCGACAAGAAGGAGAATCAACATGGCCGAGACAAAGACAAACAAGAAAACCGCCGCGAAGCCCGCACCAAGGCGACCGCGAGGAAGACC
>Ga0209591_10000588_pt1 | contig 46895 bp, 38 predicted proteins | sample MAT01_FD_187207 | JGI IMG/M metagenome (GOLD analysis project Ga0209591, IMG submission 187207) | Freshwater microbial communities from Lake Fryxell liftoff mats and glacier meltwater in Antarctica - MAT-01 (SPAdes) (version 2) | ecosystem: Environmental > Aquatic > Freshwater > Ice > Liftoff...
AAATACAGGAAATACGGAGTCGCGGCATGCTCCTGTACAAACCGTACTGCTCGCCGAGTTACTTCCGGAAGCACTCCTTCCAGCCGCCACCCGGGCGTCATCGGCCCCGGCCAGCCAAACATCTGCTCCGACTTCATCTCGGTTGGCTTACTCAGTAACCGGTCATTCTGAATAAACGCGTAAGGAGGAAAGTTCGGCAGGTCGACGCCAAAGTAAGTGTCGAAGCCGCGGGTGATCGGTCCCTCCGCAACAGGCCGGTCAAACAGTATCTTCTTAGCAAACTCATTCCGAATCTCGCGCTGTGGATCGCCGATACGCACTTGCGAATTTACTTTGGAGCCATCGGTGGTCGCCCAGTCCCAACCCAAGTGCCACTTGCCGATACAGCCCGTCCGGTAGCCGTAGCCCTTCAGCATCCCTGGCATCGTTAAACGGTCCCTCGCGATCAACGGCTTGTCGTAAGGCCATAGCACCTGGGTCTTCAACTCCGTACGCCATGGGTAGCGGCCAGTCAGCAAACCATATCGCGTCGGCGAACAGACACCGCACGGGGTATGCGCATCAAGGAACCGCAACCCTTCGCGGGCCAGTTGGTCCAGGTAAGGCGTCGCGATCCTGGACGATGAGTTGTAACAAGCCACGTCACCGTAGCCGAGGTCATCGGCGAGGATGATCACGACGTTTGGTCGATTTCGGGCCCGCCTTTGAGCGTTGGCGACTCCGGCGGCAGCGGCGTTCAGAAAACTACGGCGAGCGAGGTTCATGGCTGTCGAAATTCTATCGCAGTTAGAAGCCGTAAAGGCGGGCCGGGTTATCAACCAGAATCCCCTGCCTCACTAACGAATCTGGCGCCCAGAGGGGCAATTGATTCAGCACTTCGCCATCGTCGACTTGCTTGAGCGGAGATACTTCCGTGGCGGGCCGGCCGGACGCCGAATTCGGATGGGGCCAATCCGTGCCCCATAAGACGCGCTCCGGATTGGCGGCAATTACCGCTTTCGCCAAGACAGCGGCACCGGAAAAGGGCAAGCCTATATTGGGGCCAGAGATGGATATCTTGACATAGGCTTTGCCGGCCCGGACCAAGTCGACTAAATCGGCGAATCCGACTTGGTCAATTCCGGCCGCGAGGCTGGCGCCCCCGAAATGGTCGAAAACGATTGGAACGGGCGAAGAGAGTACTAAGTCTTTGATACTGGTAATTGTTTTCAGCCCCGCAAACATCTGAATATGCCAGCCACGCGACTTCAATCGTTGCGCCGCAGCCTCAAATCGAGCCCTCGGCGATAGGGCGCTTTGGGGGCCGTTGTTCAGGTTCAACCGGATGCCCCGCATTCCCGCGCGCTGCATGGCATCGAGGTCCTTCTCGGTGGTGCGCTCATCGATCACGGCGACACCCCGGGCGTTCTTGCCGCGGGCTTTAATTCCCGCTAGGGTGGAGGAGTTATCCGTGCCGTAGATACTCGGATTGACAATGACGACTCGCTCCACATGCAGGGCCCGGTGCAGGGCGGTCATTTCGTCTGCGGAGGCTTGTTCCGGAGTGTAGCTTCGCCCGGCAAATAGGGGGAAATCGCCAAAGATATGGGTGTGGCAATCGCAAGCGTGGGCGGGAACAGAGAAGTTCACCGCGGTCTTGGGTTGGGATGCCTTGGCAAATAGCTCGGGGTTGGTCACGGTGGCTCCGATGATCGCGGCTCGTCTGGTCATTACTAACTTCTCCTCAGAATTACGTATCGCACGTCGGCCACTTGCTGGCCCGTTATCTCGGTGGCTTGTAACGTCAGCGTTCCCCGCCCTTTCTCTAACTTTACGGAGCCAAGGCGTAGTGGCTTGAAGGCCTTGACAAAGGACTCCTGTCCTCGGTCGACTCGATCGTCCTTGGCTCCTTCGAGTGGCGGATCATGCGCCACATTGATCTTCCCGATCAATTTACTGGCGCCCAGCGTCAATTCTACCGTCGAGCCGATATCGGCGGCAGGGCAGGTGTAATATAGCTCCGCCGTGTAAGTGCCCGCCTTCAGCACCTCTACATTCCAAGTCATGCGGTCTTCTTTGGACGTCCAATGGGTAAAGAAGGAGCAGTTCGGCGCCTTGGCGCTCCGGGTAATGCCTCCCTGCCCTTCGCCATCGCGGGCGGGTAACCACGTGGTGGCGGAGAAGCCGACTGGATAGGGCCGCTCATCGGGACCGACAAACGGAAAGACGTCGCGTTTGAAGTCAGCCACAGCGGCCAATAGACGCTTGGTCTCGGCCGGTTCAGCAGCCGAGATATCGCGGGTCTGGCCGGGGTCCGATACCATGTCGAACAACTTGCCCGCCGCGTCCAGCCGATATCGCTGAGTGCGGACACTTACTTGGCGTATCTGCTGAGAGAAAATTATGCGATCCTTCCATTCGGCATTCTTCGTAGTAAGTAAGGCTTTCAGGCTGCGGCCATCAAATGGCTTGGGCGGCTGCACGGTAATCGCGGCGAGGTCCGCGAGGGTGGGAAATAAGTCAAGGGCGCCCGCAATCTGACTTACTTTCGTCCCGGGAGAAATCTTGCCTGGCCAGCGCATCAGGCAAGGCACGCGGACGCCGCCCTCGTCGGTAGAACCCTTGCGACCTTTCATGCCCCCGTTCCAACGCCAACTGTTGGGACCGTTGTCGCTGATGTAGATAACGATCGTCTCTTGCTCCAGACGTAGTTTATTTACTTCACCCAGCAGGCGACCGACATTCCAATCGACGTTCTCGCACATCGCCAAAGCGGCACGGGTGAAAGGTAAGTCCTCTTGGGCGGGGTCCTTGGCTCGCATCTCGAGCTTCGCGTCCTTGAACTTGTCATAGAATCGATCCGGCACTTGCATGGGTGAATGCGGACTATTGAAGGGCACATAGCAAAAGAAAGGCCGCGTTTGGTGCTTGGCCATAAATTCGCGGGCATGGTCGGTAAGGTCGTCGATAATATAGCCGTTGCCGCGAACCATTTCCCCGTTGTGGTCTAACTCAGGAGTGAAGTACTGCCCCCAGTGCCCAGAGGTGAAGCCGTAGAACTCATCGAAGCCCCGGTAATTGGGATGATAGGGCGGCTGGCTGCCGTTGTGCCATTTGCCGAAAATACCCGTGGCGTAGCCAGCGCGCTGAAAGACCTCGGCAATCGTCAATTCGCCCAAGTTCAACCGCTCGGTGCCGGTGCTGACGCCGCGCACGCCGCCGCGCGCGTGATAGCGCCCCGTGAGAAACTCGGCACGCATCGGCGCGCAAACGGGGCAGGCGTAGAAGCGATCGAACAGAGCGCCGTCTCGCGCCAGGGAGTCGATGTGGGGCGTGGACAGATTCGTGTTGCCATGGACGCTGAGGTCGCCCCAGCCCTGGTCGTCAGCGACGATCAACAGGATGTTGGGTCGATTAGCGGAGGGCCTTTGCGCAGCCGCAGCCGCCACGGAGAAAAGTAATTGCCGGCGAGTAATTGCCACCTATACACTTTACTTTAAAGAGAATGGATACGCAGGCGCCGGAACCAAGCCTCCGAGTGGTGATGCTGGAGCACGACCGGCGTCCGGCGCGGGAGATCGGTGGGCATTTTCCGTTCGCGCATCCGCGCCTGCATTTCCGGGGCATCCCACCGCACATTCACCACGCGGCTACCGTTTAGCCAATGTTCGATGGAGGTTCCGCGGCGAACAATCCGCCCGGTATTGAATTCGCCGGTTGGGTGTGGCTGCGCACCAGTGGGCGCGACGAATTCGTACACTCCGCCAGCGGCCTCCAATTCTTTTCTTGCGCCAGTGCCATCGGCAATCTGATACTCGAATCCGCGGCCACGCGCATGGGCTTCCGTGGAACCAGGGGACTTCCAGACGTCTTCCTTATAAATTAAATACTTCACGCCGGAGTTTCCGTTGGGCAAAATCTTCCACTCGAATTCGAGGTCAAAATCCTCAAACTCATCCACCGTCCGGATGTCCTGAAACGCCGACTGCACCACCATGGCCTTCAGACAGCCGTCCACCACGCTCCAGCAATTGGTAGGAAACGTATGGCTGCCGACCGCGCGCCAGCCACGTGTCGTCTCCCCGTCAAAGAGCGACACGGAATCTGCGGCGGAAAGTGCCGCGGCGCTGGCGAGAAAGGTCCGGCGAGTATGCATTCCCTCAAGTTTAGACGCTTAAGTTTAAAATTGTACCTTCAACACCAACAACATATTCGAATTGGCAGTACCGACGTCGGAGAAAGCCCCACGTGTGCCCGTGCCGACGCGGGCAAAGGCGCCCAAATTATTGGTGTTATAGGAGCCACCAGGGTTCGAGTATTGGGGCTGCTTGAACGGAAAATTATTGGCATCGAGCCGGAGTTGGAAGCGCAGCCGCTCCTTCAACTGCCACCATTTGGCAAGGGAAAGTTGGGTCCAATTGAGGCCGGGCGCTTCAAAAACGTTGCGCCCCAGATTGCCGGCCGTATAGGGCGCCGGATAGCCGAAGGAAGCTGAATTCAAGTAAGGGTTCTGCGCGGCGGTGGGAAAGCGATTCGCGCCGATGGTCCAGTTAGAGACTTCGGCGTCCTGGTGCGTGGTGAGGATGTTGGGGCGGGACTCGCCCGGCAGAAACCGATTCGCACTGCCCCCAAAGCCAACATTGAATGGAGGCCCGGACTGGAGAGTCTGGGTCCAAGTAAGTTCCCAGCCACCCAACAACTGGTTCGAAAAGCCCTGGCCATTGATCCAACGGCGGCCCGCGCCAAAGGGCAATTGGTAACTCAAGACGTTCACGAAGCGGTGGCGAATGTCGTAGCTGGCGCGCGCCTTCTCGAGCCGGCGATTGTAGAAAGTGATGCCATTGTCGCCGCCTTCGCCTTCCGTTTCCGTAATGGTTTTCTGCCGGGTATAGAAAGCGTTGAAAGCTAAGCCCGCCGAATAGCGCTTCTCGACGCGGATCGTGCCGGCGTGGTAGGAATTGTGCCCGTAGTTCGAGAAATGATTCACCGAACCGAACTGGGTGTAGGGTTTATTATTCTGAACGTTCTGGAAAATAGTATCCAAGGTAGCGCGATTCGTAGAGACATTAAGCGGGATGGCGTTCATGTCCCAATTATTGGCGAGCCCCACGCCAGATTGGCCTTGATACTGAGCGTCCAGTAACCAGTTACGCGCAAACTCATATTGCAAACCACCGGACCAACTCATCACGTAGGGCATACGCATGTTTGGATCGAACCAACTGGCCGATCGACTGGAAAAGTTAGTACCGACAAACGGCACCGAACCATCCGGCTGAACATTGAAGCGAATATTTGGCGGGCCATCGGAGAGTTTGAAAACGTGGCGGGGGTCGCCAACGGGAGCCTGCACCGTGGCCGTGGCCAGATATTCGTTGAACATAATGTTCGTCGCCTGAGCAAAGATATCCTGATGGATCAGCCCGAAAGAAGCACGGAAGACCACCTTCGGACGGAAGTTCCAGGCCAGGCCAACACGAGGAGCAAAATTATTCAGGTCCCGCCTGGCAAGCGGGCCCTTGGGGTGGGTGATGGCGCCCATCAGGCCGCTGATGGGGTCCCTCGCGTTGGGATCGAACTGCGCCTGTTGGCCGTATTTAGTTTGAAAAGGTGATTCATAGGACCAGCGCAGGCCAAGATTGAAGGTTAAATTACGCAGCGGCTTCCAGTCGTCTTGGAGATAGGCTTGGTGGGAGGTCCAGCGGGGCAACCAACTGCCGAAGTCCTGGGTGTAAGTAGCGCTGGTGACCGTACCCAGAAGGAACGAAGCGAAGGTCTGCCCGGTGTTCGGAGTAAATGGAGCGTTGGTGGCGCCGAAATTGTAAGTGCCACCCGGCAGGGCCGAAGTGGTAGCGTTATAGCGGGTCCGGAGTAACTCATAACCCATCTTTAGGGTGTGCTTGCCGGCGATTTTGGAGAGATTATTCTGGAACATGAAATCCTCGCCAATGTTCTGGAAACTTGGCAGAGCGCCTAATGAATAGCCGATATTGAAGAAGGGGAAGGTCTCGCCCGAAACGTTCGGGATGCCAAGTTGCTTGGCCCAGTCGCCACCCTTGGTGAAGGCGGTTTCCGAACGCGCACGCCGATTGAAGCCGGCGCGAATTTCGTTGTTCATCGTGGGACTTAGGATCAACATGTCAGAGAAGGCAAAATTCACATGGTCCACAGGCGCTGGCTGACGGTTAGGGTCGATTTCGATCCAGGTAAACTGCTCCTGCCGGTCCCCCTTGTCGGCACGATGGCGGGCATGGGAGTAGCGGCCAAAGATCTTGTGGTTGGGCGTGAACTGATGATCGATCTTCACATCCCAGCGGGTGCGGTTGATGAGCTTGAGGTTGTTGGCCACCAGGTTCTCGCTAGGCCCGGTAGCGGTAGCAAAACCGGCCTGACTGGGCGCGGCGAAGGGCTTCCGGTCCAGGAACTTCTGCACGGCGGGGTCGATCAGGCTCTTGGGAATGATGTTATTCGGAAAGGGCTCGCGCTCGAAGGTGGTTCCGGTCTGGCGGGTGCTAAAGGGGTTGTACAAAGGTAGAGGCGCGGGATTGCGTTGGCCGCCGAAGGAAAAATCGCCGTTATACATTTCTGGCGTGGGTACGGTAGTCCGGGCGCTGGAGGTGCCGGCTTTTTCGAAATGACGCTCCCAACCGGCCAGCCAGAAGGTCTTATTCCGGCCGTTATACAACTTCGGAATCAACACCGGACCGGTAAATAGAAAGGTAGTCTCGTGATAGGTGAAAGGATTCGTGCGCGGCAATTGCTCCAGATAGTTTCGGTGGATCATCGCTTTGTTGATGTAACGATTTTCCGCCGATCCATGAAAGTCGTTGCCCCCGGACTTAAAGACCACCGACATCAGACCGCCGGCAGAGTGGCCGAACTCGGCCGGGGTTCCCGTCGTATAAACTTTCACTTCTTGAAAAGCATCCTGGGTGGTAGAGATCTGTTCATTCGTGCCGCCCGTAATACCAATGCCAGGTTCCTTGCCGTTGACGCCATCCATGGTGTAACCAATAGCACCACCACGTTGGCCGAGAATATGGAAGCCATTTACGGCACTGGCGCCGGGATAGTAAAACAACATGCGAATCGCCCGCTTCTGCGGGACCGGAATCTTGAGCAGTTGCTCCCCGGAGAGGACCAGGCCCGATGCCGAAGTTTCTGTCTCGAGCAACGCAGCCGCACCGTCCACCTGCACGCTTTCAGTTACCGCGCCGACTTCGAGCGCGATGTCAATACGGGGCGTTTCACCGGTGCGCAGTTGGATCCCGTCACGAACATATTTCTTGAAGCCAGTGGACTCCACCGTCATGCGGTAACTGCCCGGCGCGAGATACGGCACATTGTAAGTGCCCTCCGCCGTAGTGACGGTTACCGACACAAAGGCCGTATCCACATTTACTACGACTACCTTGGCACCCGGAATCACCGATCCTGAGCTATCGCCAATGCGGCCCACCAACGTGGCCGTGCCCGCCGCCTGTGACCACAAAGCGACCGTCGAAATCAAACCAACCCAAAGTGCTCGATACATAAAACCCCTCACTTGTGACTGCTGGAGGTATACGTTATCACATGCGGGATTTCACTGCACGATGCGGAAGTGGGCCACTTTTGGCCTAAGCAGCGGCGATGACCTCGATCTCAATGAGAGCGCCTTTGTCGAGACGCGCGATCTCCACGGTGGTTTTCGCGGGCCGGTGGGGAAAGCGGACGGCGAAGACCTCGTTCATGCCGGGCAGCAGGCCAAAGTCGGTGAGGAAGATGTTCACCTTAGCCACTCGATCCAGGCTGGTGCCGGCCGCCGCGAGAATGATGGCGAGGTTGTCGATCGCTTGACTGGTTTGGGGGCCGATACCACCCGGTATCAGTTGCCGAGTGGCGGGATCGACGCCCAATTGGCCGGAGACGAACACGAGGTCACCCACGCGCATAGCCTGCGAGTAAGTGTAGTTATTGGGCGGTAACTGGGGAACGTCGATGCGAGTCATGAGACGGATTGGGCCAAGCGAAGGTCGTCCTCGAGTTCGTATACCTTGTCCTCCAGGTTCTTGGTGGGCGTACCGGCCACTTTGGCCGCTTCGAGCTTTGCCTTGGCACCGGCCAGGCGTTTGGCAAGCGCCGCAATGGCGGGGTCGAGCTTGACGGCGGGCGCGGGTGCCGCAGCCTTCTTGGCGGCGCCCTTCGTGGCCGGCCGCTTGACACCCACCTTGTAGCGGAAAGCCGTCACGATGGGCGGCGGCGTAAGGGCCTTGCCGAAGTCGCTTTTGTACTCTTCGGCCAGATGCACGGCTTCGCTTAGGAGCTCACGGAATCGTACTTCGATGGCTTGCTTGGCGTTCGAGCGCAGGTCCTGCCCTTGCTGCTTCCAACGCAGATATTCAGAAATCGGATCACTCATGGACCTTCATCCTACCAATGCCGGGACCACTTGGCCATGCACGTCCGGCAGCGTGACATCGCGGCCGCCAAAACGATAGATCAAGCGCCGGTGATCGATGCCGAGCAGGTGCAAGATGGTCGCGTGCAGGTCGTGCACGGTGACGACGTTCTCGACGGCGTGGTTGCCCAGCTCGTCCGTGGCGCCATAGATCAGTCCGGCTTTGGTGCCGCCACCGGCCATCCAGATGGTGAAGCCAAAGGGATGATGGTCGCGCCCATCGCCGTTGCCGGTATCGGGCGTGCGGCCGAACTCGCCAGCCCAGAGCACGAGGGTGTCCTGTAACATGCCGCGCGACTTTAAGTCCTTGATGAGGGCGGTAACTGCCTGGTCAGTTACTTGGGCATTCATTTCGTGGCCTTCGCGCAGTTTGTCGTGCTGATCCCAAGTGCCATTGTTTCCGCCATAGAGATTCGGCGGAGTAATCTCGACGAAGCGAACACCGGCTTCCACTAACCGGCGTGCGCGGAGACATTGGAGGGCATAGGCGCGTTGGTGTTCGTTGGCAGCGTCGAGGCCATAGAGTTTCTTGATGGAATCCGGCTCGGCGTCGAGATTCAAAACGTCAGGAGCAAGGGCTTGCATGCGATAAGCCATCTCGAGGTTCGCGATGGCGGATTCGACGGCGTCGTCATTGGCCGTTTGCGCGAGGAAGGATTGATCCTGATGCCGAAGAGCCTTCATCTTTACGCTTTGTAACTGGGAGCCGGCGGGCACGATGTTATCGACGGGGACTCCGGCGGCCCTTACGGCCATCGCTTGATGAGTGGCGGGCAGAAAACCGTTAGAGAAATTCTCCAGGCCACCCGGCGGATTATCGCCGTGGTTTAAGAGTAAGTAACCGGGTAAGTTCCGATTAGCACTGCCTAAGCCGTAATTCACCCAGGAGCCCAGGCTGGGGAACCCCCCAAAGTTACGGCCGGTGTGCAAGAACACGTTGGCCCGGGCATGAAGCGGAAACTCACTCTTCATCGAACGAACCACAGTTAACTCGTCGGCGACACTGGCGATATGCGGAAATATCTCGCTTATAGGTAAGCCACTTCGTCCATGTTGGCGGAATTTCCAAGGCGACTTCAACCATTTCCGCTTGGGCCCGGCGACGTAACTCTCGAGGACGGCGGGCTTGCCGTCCAATTCGGCTAACTTCGGCTTGGGATCGAAGCTATCCATGTGTGAAACGCCACCCGGCATAAAGCAGAAGATGACGTTCTTGGCACGGGGCGTAAAGTGAGGACCATCGCCGGAGTAGGCGCGGTCAGCTAGCAGCGAAGAGAGGGCTAAGGCCCCGAATCCAGTGGAGGCGGTGCGGAGATACTCACGGCGGGAGGGTTTCATCGCAGGTATAAGAACTCCTTCAGGTTGAAGAAGGTGTGGGCTACGTCCGCCCATATGGCTTCGCTTGGCAGCACTTCGCTGACGCCATGGCGGATGGCAAATTCGGAAGTCAGTTTCCGCCAGTTAGTCAATTCGTCGGCGCGAGCGGGCCGGCCGAGCGCGGAGAGGAACATCGCGGCGAGCCGGGAATCGATCGAATCGTCGCGCAGGACCAGGCGTCGGGACCAGGCTTGGGCCTGATCCAATACAAAGGGATCATTGAGCAGGGCAAGCGCCTGCGGTGGGACGTTGGTAACGTCGCGCTTGCCGCGGGTTTGTAGAGGATTCGGAAAGTCGAAGATCTCGAGAAAGCGTGGGCCTTCCATGCGAGTGATCTTCAGATAAATACTGCGGCGTCCGTCCCCATCCAACGGGCCCTGGAAAAGGCGCCGGTGGTCCTGCGGCTCCGCACGATGGGGCTGGACGCTGGGGCCATACAGGCGATCGTCCAAGCGGCCGGATACAGCGAGTAAGGTATCGCGCACGGCCTCGGCCTCCAGGCGCCTTACCGGGTAATAGTGTAACAGCGAATTCAATGGATTCTTTGTTTTGGCCGCCGTATCCGCTGCGCTCGATTGGCGAAAAGCCTCGGAAGTCAGCAAGAGGCGGAGCAGTTTCTTCGTAGACCAGCCTTGGCGGACATACTCAGTCGCTAAGTAGTCGAGTAACTCGGGGTGGGAAGGCACGGCGCCGTTGCGGCCAAAGTCGTCGGTGGTCGCGACGAGTCCGCGCCCGAAGGTATGGTGCCAAATACGATTTACCATAAGCCGGGCGGTTAAGGGATTGTCCGCGCTGGCCATGGCATCGGCTAACTCGCGCCTGCCGCTCTCCTTGCGGCCTACGGCCTTCAGGTGAGTGGGCATCAGCGTGAGGAAATGCCGCGGCGCCACCGGCCCGGGATTTACGGCGGACCCGGCGAGGAAGATGGGATGATCCTGCCCCGGGTCAAAATCGCCCATGCTCGCGACTACCGCTGGCGCGGCCAGTGCCGATTCGGATTGGCGATATTCATCGGTGAGGGAGCGCAGGGCGGGAGTAAGGTTCCGGGAATTCACCAGAAGGTCTTGATCCAGGAGCCAATTCAACCAAGTTACTTGATCGGTAGTCGCCTCGCCCTCACCCCAAGCGCGCAGGCTATCGGCGACGATCGCGGCAAACTGCTCGGGCGTCGATGACTTCGCCAGGGCCTGTAAGTGCCCGAGGGTCGCTTTCGGCGTCGCCTCATCATCGTGGTAAACGACCCGGGTGACGCCAAAGTAAGAACGGGGCCCCTCATCCATCACCGATTTGAACTTACCTGGCCGCTCCGGAAGACGGGGGTTGTTAGCCTTGGTGTTGAGCTCCAGATAGACGGGAAACTTCTTGGCTTCCTTAGTGGACATCCTTTCCCAACGGAGGTCGCGATGGTCCAGTAACTCGTTCCCTTCCCCGATTACACAGTTATCGACGATAGAGCGGCGAGCCGCGAACTTACCGCCGAGCAGTTGGATGCTGGCGTACTTCTTGTTGGAAGGTAGCAGCGGAGATCGCAAGGTTCCATTCCAGCGGTCGGTGACTAAGTTCGTGAAGAGCCCGGCGGGATAGATGCCACTTACTGCGCTTGAGCCTTCGGTGGCAACGGCGTAATCGCCAGCTAAGGTCGCGCCGGATTGCAGGCCGAGTCCGTCGACGCTCCAGCCGGCGGGAATGCCTTGGGAGAAATCGGCCGCCACGACGAACTTATCGCGGTTAAACGCTTCGCGATCTGAAGCTTCTTTAGCAAAGTCGATGTTGGTTTGGGTAAGCAGGGCGAGGGGGTCGGCCAGGTCAACCTTGTCCCGATCAACTAGCTTTCGCCAGCGTTCGATGCGTATCGGATCCAACCCGGCAGCGAGTTGCGCCGCGTCGGGCGTGTCCCGGCGAGCGGCCAGGGCGGCCCTTAGTTCACGAGCGATCTGGGAGGTGTCGGCCAGCCAAGCGGTGGCCAGTTCCCGGCGGATCGCTTGCTTCAGGGACGCCATCCGGAGGCTGGGAGCGATAGGTGCGTCCAACGTGCGGGCGACGGGGCGGGAACTATTCAGAATGCCGTACAGCGCGTAGTAGTCTTCGGTAGGAATCGGATCGATCTTATGGTCGTGGCAACGGGCGCAGGAAACCGTCACGCCTTGGAAAGCTTTCGTGAGCGTGTCGATCTGGTTATCCACTACGTCGGTTCGTAGCTCCCGAAATTGGTCACAGTTATCGTGGCCCATTTCGCCCAGCCGGTAAAACGCCGTGGCCAGGACTGATTCGTTCTTACCATCGAAGGTCCTCGGACTCGGCAGTAAGTCACCGGCCACGTGTTCGCGGACAAATTGGTTATAAGGCAGGTCCGAATTGAAGGCGCGGATCAGATAGTCACGGTAACGCCAAGCGCCCTGAATTTCGTAGTTCCATTCGTAGCCGTAGGTTTCAGCGTAGCGAACGACATCCATCCAGTGCCGGGCCCAGCGCTCTCCGTAACGAGGCGAGGCGAGCAGTTGGTCGATGAAGGTTTCGTAGGAGTTCTTACGAGTATCGTTGAGAAAATGCTCCAGCGCATCGGCGGACGGGGGAAGGCCGGTAACCACGTAGGCGGCGCGACGGGCGAGGACACGCTTCTCGGCAACTGGCGCCATCGTCAATCCGGCGGTTTTGAGAGAAGCATGCAAGAAACGGTCGATCGGATTCGCGGAGATTCCGGCGGGCACGGCGGGACGGCGGACAGGCTGGTAGGCCCAGTGCTCCTTCAGTAATTTCTCATAAAATCCGGCCGCCGCCGGTTTCCCGCCCAAGGGCCACGCCATTCCAGAGCGGACCCACTCTTCAAGCGCAGCAATTTCATGGTCAGCCAACTTACTGCCCATCGGCATCTTGGGACCCAGATGTTTGACGGCACGGATCAATAAGCTGGAGTCGGGCTGGCCGGGCACGGCTGCCGGACCATTCAGGCCGCCTTTCAGAATCGCGTCCCGGCCATCCAAGCGTAGGGCGGCGAATTGCTTTTCGGGTCCGTGACAGCTCTGGCACTTCGTTACTAGGATGGGCCGCACCTTGCGTTCGAAGAACTCTACGTCCTCCGCCGCCCATAGGCTCCAAGCGATCGCGAATGTTAGAATCAGCCGCATCTTAAACTGCCATTAGTACTTTATGATAAATGCTCGTACCGTTCAAGTCCCGGAAGTCCACGGCTAAGGTACGCGCTGCGCCGTCGACGTTGATCTCCCCGAAGAATTGATAGCCGTCCGCGGGCCCGCAAGCCATCAGTTCCTTTGGCGGGCATTTATAGAAATCGACGCGAGGGCCAAAAGTGGCGTCGAGTTCGGCAGGCCCGAAGGAGCCGGCATTGAGCGGGCCGCCGACGAATTCCCAGAAAGGGTCAAAGTCCTGAAAACCGCCAGTGACGGGGCGATACTCGTTGGCGGAACAATAGTGAACATCGGCGGTGAGCCAAACCGTATTGCGAATCTTGGCTTGTTTCATAAAGCGAAGTAAGTCAGCGATTTCGAGTTCCCTGCCCTTGGGCGCGCCCGGACTGCCGTTCGCCGACGCTTCCCAGCGGGGAAGGTCGCCATCCTTGCCGTCGCCCACGTTCAGCCCGATCGGCATGTCGGCGGCGATGATCTTGAACATCGCCTTTGACGACTTCAACCCGGCTTTCAACCAGCGCCGCTGCGCCGCACCCAAGTAACTTGTATCGGGTGACTCTTGCGCTTGTAAGTTGGCGGTGTTGGGTCCGCGGTAGCTGCGCATGTCGAGTAAGAAGACGTCTACCAGCGGGCCGTGAGAGATTTTGCGGTAGACCCGGCCAGTTTCGTCCCGGCTAAAGCGCATCGGGCTATATTCCAAGAAAGCTTGCTTGCCGCGCTCGACGAGGATCGGCACGCGCTTCTCTTTGTATTGTGGGTTATCGTAGAGGTCCTTGCTCGGCGACCAGTTATTCATCACCTCGTGGTCGTCCCATTGCCACAGTTGGGGCACCTCGGCGTTGAAGCGGCGGAGGTGTTGATCGAGTAAGTTGTAACGATAGGCGCCGCGGAACTCGTTGAGGGTTTCGGCGACCTTGCTTTTCTCCTCTGTCACGAGGTTGCGCCAGATTCGGCCGTCCTTCAGCTTCATCTCGCGGGGCACGGGGCCGTCGGCGTAAATCGTATCACCACTGTGGATAAAGAAGTCCGGCTGGCGTTGGCGCATGCTCTCATAGATTTTCATGCCACCGAATTCTTCACTAATGCCCCACCCTTGGCCAACAGTATCGCCGCCCCAAGTGAAACGCAGGCGATCAGACTCGCCGGGAGTGCGGAATTGACCAACGATGGGTTCGCTATCCTCCACCTGTACTCTCAGAAGAATCGTCTGCCCGGCCGGCAAGCCCGATAGATCAATACGGCCGGTGTAGTCGCTGGCGGGAGTTACTAGAGGGCCAGGAACTCGGTGGATAGGGCCACGTTCGCTGGTCTGCCAACTTACCGCCATCTTTCCCGGAGAATTCGAGCGCGTCCAGATAGTCGCCCGACCGCCGGTGACGTCGCCAATTTGAATTCCCTGCTCCAGAAGCGGACGATCCGCGCCCAGGAGAAGTGCAGGGGCAAAGAATAATTCACGCCGTCTCATTCAGGGCTCCATACCAGGGCGACTAACTTGAGGGTAATGCCGGTTTTTTTGGCCTTCAGGTCGATCGTTTCGAGGACCTCGGCTTGGCCAGTGGCCGGAATTTGATCGATCTGGCTTTGCACTTCTGCCTCCAGCTCTTTGATGCGTTCGTTGACGCTTTCCACCGTGTCTTCCGCGCGGTCGACATCGCCGGATTCCTTGCGGGCGCGACTAATACTGCCGATGGCCTTGCCGGCCGCGGCCACGGCCTTCTCCGTGGTCGACCGGCGACCTCCTCCGAAGAGGGCGCCGAAGACGCTAGAGCCGATGGTGACCGCAGTGCCGAGCCATTGGCCTTGGGATTGTTCTTTCTCCCGGGCCTGAGCTTGTTGGGCGCGCAGCAGGCGGTCATTCAGGCTCTGGCACTTAGCCGCGTATTTCCCGCGAATCGCTTCCACTTCGGCGTCCCGGCTTTCGCGCAGGGTTTGTCCGATACGAATGCGGAATTTCGCTTCGGCTTCGCCGGGCTCCGAGACGGCACCGGACGTGGTACTGAGATAGAGGGTAAGTTGCTCGGCGCCGAAGAGCCAGTTGGTGAAGTCCTTTTGCCATTTGGCGTAATTCCTGATCACTCCCGCGGCAGACGGTAAATCGCCGAAAGTGCCGGCCTCCGCGGGCGCGGATTCCAATTCGTCAGGGCCTGTGTCGACTAAGTAGGAATTTTCCCAATTGACGGGATTGGCGTCTTCATCAATGGGAACCAGGTAAGATACTTCGCGCAGGTAGTCGTCTTCCAAGCGCTTATCGCTAAAGCGAACGCTGGCGGAGCCGAAGAGCCGTGGGTGATAACTGGGATCGTTACTCGCCACCGGCATAAAGTACTGGGGGATTTCTGGGGGCAATACGGGGCGGGTGCCACTGGCGGGGGCACTCTTAGTGGCGGCCACAACGGGCGCCGCGGCCTTCCGATCTTTCATCAAGGACTGGATTTGGGTCCGCGTCAGGGGGCCGCACAAGTAACTGAGGGCCCAGCGGCTTTCAAAAACCACGGGTGTCGTCTCATGCACGTTATTCATCAAGAATACGCGCTTGCCGAGGCTGGACAATAACTGGTCCATGCCGGCACGATCAAAGCCTTTACCGCCTTCGACCGAGGCACTTTCGAGGCCCTCAAGAAGACGGTTTTTGTCGCGCTCGGTCTGCAAACGGCCGATGAACCATGTGCCGGTATTGCCGAGGCCTTTGTAATCGAGATCGACGGGATTTTGCGTGGCCAAGACGACGCCGACGCCGTAAGCCCGGGCCTGCTTCAAAAGAGTAAGTAAGGGCTTTTTCGAGGGTGGATTGGCGACCGGGGGGAAATAGCCGAAGATTTCGTCCATATACAAGATCGCGCGCAGGCTGGTGGTGCCGGCTTGCTTGCGGGTCCAGGCGAGAAACTCGTTGAGTAAGAGCGAAACAAAGAACATGCGCTCACTGTCACTTAAATGGGCAATCGAAATCACCGACATGCGCGGCTTACCCTGCGGCGTGTAGAGTAAGTTCTGGATATCCAGCGCTTCGCCCTCCATCCAAGCCTCAAAACCCGGAGAGGCGAGCAAGTTATTAAGGGCGGTGGCAAGTTCGAAGCGTTCCTTGGCGGGGTAGAAACTTTCGAGATCCATGACGCCGATTTTCTGGAAGCCAGGTTGTTGAATATCGTGGATGATCCCGGCGAGATCGAGGCTACGACCGTCGGCCCAAGCGCGGCTCAAAATTTGGCTGAGGAGGATGTGCTCGCGGCTCTTGACGGGATCGGCGTCGATTTCGAGTAAGCCAAGCAGGGCAGTGGCGGTGGTGGTGACGCGATCGCGGATGGCTTCGCGGTCGTCAGTGTCGGGCGGGGCGAAGGACTTGACGATGCTGAGCGGGATGCCCGCGCTCGATCCCGGCGTGTAGATCGCCATCTCGACGGTGGCGAGCAGTTTCTTGATGCGGTCTCCGGATTGTCCCCACTTGGCCAAGCCGTTCTTCCAGAGGTCCGCCTGTTGTTGGGCAAAAACTTGGCGGGACAGGCCTTGCTGTTTGGCCTCCTCCGCATTCACCCAGGGGGAGAATTCGTCGGCGCTCAGATTGGGGAACTGGAGGAGCAGATTGCCGAGGTCGCCCTTAGGATCGATCATGAGGGCGGGAATGCCATCAATGGCGGCTTCTTCAAGGAGGCTAAGGCAGAGACCGGTTTTACCTGAGCCGGTCATGCCGACGCAGACGGCGTGGGTGACGAGGTCCTTCGAATCGTAGAGCAGCAGATTGTCGGGCGTTTTGGTCTCGCGCCCCAGATAGAATACGCCCAGCTTTTCGAAGTCCTGCATCGATTCAAGGATACCGGATATGGGCTAGCGTTCAAGCACCAAACCTTCGGCGATGCGCTGTTCCCAGCCGGCTTCTTCGAGGAGCGGCGTTTCGCTAGTGCGTTCGGGCCAGCCGAGGCAGAGGTAGGCAATGGGGGTCCAGTGGGTGGGCACGTCGAGTAGTTGGTTCAGGGACTGCGGATCAAGGATCGACACCCAACCCATACCCAGGCCCTCGGCGCGGGCGGCGAGCCAGAGGGTGTGGATCGCCATGACGACGGACCAGGTAAGGGTGCCGGGCATGGTTTGGCGGCCAAGGCCGCGCCCAGTGGCGGTGTCGGGGTCGGCGAAGACGGCGAGGTGCACGGGCGCTTGCCGGAGACCTTCTAGCTTCAAGGAAGCGTATAGCGAAGCTTGCTCGCCCTGGTAACGCGAACCCGCGGCGGCATTGGCGGCGCTGAAGTTCGCCTCCACCGCGGCGCGGCGAGCGGCACTTTCCACCAGCACCCAGCGCCAAGGTTGCGAGAGGCCGACCGAGGGTGCGCGCATCGCTTGGCGGAGGAGACGCTGAACGAATTCGCCGGGGACAGCGTCGGGACGGAAGTGCCGGACGTCGCGACGCCACTCAAGTAATTCGACGAGGTTGGAGCGAAAAATGGCATCGAAGACGGGGGCGGGCACCCTTCCAGGATGAACCATTTCGTACAATACGGCGTATGCTCTTGCGAAAGTCCTTGCTGATGATGGCGGCGGCCAGTGTGCTGTTGGCGCAGCGCCCGCCGGGCCCGGTGCGCACGCCCTCGATTGAAGAACGCGTGATGGGATTCGAGAAACTGGACGGCTACTTCCCGCTCTACTGGGACGAGAAGGCCGGCAGCTTGTATCTCGAGATCCCGCGCTTCGACACACCGTTTCTGTATGCGACGGGGCTGGCGGCGGGGTTGGGTTCGAACGATATCGGGCTCGACCGGGGGATGGGCGGCCAGGGTCGGCTGGTGAGCTTTGAACGCGTGGGGCAGAAGGTGATGCTGGTGCAGCCGAACCAAAGCTTCCGGTCGAGCAGTGCGAACGAAGCGGAGCGACTGTCGGTGGCCGATTCTTTTGCCAAGTCAGTCCTGTGGGGATTTACGGTAGCGGCCGAGAGCAATGGGCATGTGCTGGTGGATGCGACGCCGTTCTTTTTGCGCGATGGCTTTGGCGCGGCGGCGGCGTTGCGGCCAGGGCCTTATCGAGTGGACCAGACACGGAGTGCCTTTCATATCCCGCGAACGAAGGCGTTTCCGAAGAATACAGAGATTGAAGTGATGCTGACGTTTGCCAGTGATCCGGCCGGTGGACGCGGAGGTGGATTTGGCCCGGCGCAGGGTCCGCCGCAGATCGGAGTTACGGGCGGCCGGGGCGGCGGCGGATTCGGCGGAAACTTATTCAGCGGCACGGTGGCGAGTGTAACACCGTCGCCGGACTCAGTTACTCTACGGGAGCATTATTCGTTAGTCGAGTTACCAGACAATAACTATCGTCCGCGCGAGGACGATCCGCGCGGAGGTTACGGCGGGTTAGCTTACGTGGATTACAGCACGCCGATTGGCGAGCCGATGATGAAGCGCTATATCCGCCGTCATCGGCTGGAGAAGAAAGACCCCACGGCGGCGGTGAGTGAGCCAGTAAAGCCGATAGAGTATTGGGTGGATCCGGGCGCGCCCGAAGATATCCGGAAGGCGTTGCTCGAAGGCGCGAGTTGGTGGAGCCAGGCCTTTGAAGCGGCGGGTTTCCGCAATGCCTTCAAGGTCGCCCTATTGCCGTCAGGCGCGGACCCGATGGATATTCGCTACAACATGATCAATTGGGTGCACCGGTCGACACGCGGCTGGAGCACGGGCGGGTCGATTTCGGATCCGCGTACAGGCGAGATTATCAAAGGCACCGTAACTTTGGGCTCGCTGCGTGACCGGCAAGATTACCTGATCTTCGAAGGATTGTTGTCCCCCTATGCGCGGGGCGATGAAAAGCCCGATATTCTCTATCGCACCGCCTTAAAGAGAATTCGCCAATTAGCGGCGCACGAAGTCGGACATACGCTCGGTCTGGGTCATAACTATTACGACAGCAGGGCGGGCTGGATTTCGGTGATGGATTATCCGCATCCACTCGAAAAGCTGACGGTGGATGGGTATATTGACTTATCCGAAGCTTACCCGGAGAAGATCGGTGAATGGGACAAAGTAGCCATTAACTATGGTTATCGGCAGTTACCGGCGGGTGACGAAGTGGCGGCTTTACGCCGGATGATTGACGACGCCTGGGCCAAAGATCTGCGCTATATGACAAATCAGGATACGGATAGCAATCCGAGGGTCGATCAATGGTCGAACGGCGTAAATCAAGCCGATGAATTGAACCGGATTATGCGGGTGCGGCGCGCGGCGCTGAACCGGATGGGCGAGGCGACGATTCGCAATGGCATGCCAATGGCGATGATTGAGGAGCCGCTGGTGCCCATTTACATGTATCACCGCTATACGGTGGAGTCAGCCGCGTCGATGGTGGCTGGGCTCGACTACATCTACGCCATGCGGGGAGATGGACGCAAAGCGGTGAAGTGGGAAACGGCAGCGAATCAGCGGAAGGCCTTGGACGCATTGGCGGCGACGTTGAAGCCCAGCGAACTGACGGTGCCGAAGGCGATTTTGGAAGCCATTCCGCCGCGGCCGCCTGGCTTCGGCCGGCATCGGGAGTTGTTTCCGCGAACGACGGGCGACGGCTTCGATCCGTTGAGCCCCGCGACGATAGCATCGGACGTCACGATCGGCTTCGTGCTGCAACTGGATCGCGCGGCGCGCATGGTGGCACAGCATGCCGTAGACCCGAGCCTGCCAAGCCTTGAGGAAGTGATCGACCGTTTGACGAAAGCGACCTTTGACGCGCCGGTGGCGACGCCTTATGAAGCCGAGGTGCGGCGGGCGGAGGAGCGAGTCCTGGTGGACCGGGTGATGTGGCTGGCTACAGGCTCGCCGCATCCGCAAGTGCGCGCGATCGCGGCCTACAAGCTGGAGCGGATGGAACGAGTGCCGGATACGCAGACGACGGTGGCCGACGCGGCGCACTATGCTTTGCTGGCCGGCGATATTAAGCGTTTTCTGACCCGGCCGGCGGAAACCATGAAGATGATGTCGGCACCGGACGCGCCGCCCGGCGCGCCGATCGGTGACCCGGGCATGGATTGGCTGGCACGGGCGCCGGGCTGCGCATGGCGCGATTGAACCAGCTGGGAATGGTGCTGCTGGCCGTCGTGGCCATCGTCGTGCGCTGCTACGGGCTCTCCCATACGCTGGGCTACGACGAAGCGTGGGTGGCGAATTCGCTGCACGCGCCTACGTTGCGGGAGATGTTCTTCTACGACGCCTGGGCACAAACGACGCCGCCGGCGTTCTTGCTTTTGGCGCGCGCGATGTTGATTGCCGGAAGCTCGAACCTGGCCATGCATCTGTTGGCATTCGCCATGGGACTGACCGGGGTCGCGGTGGTCACCTGGATCGGCTGGCGCGAACTCTCCCCCTCGCGCGGACTTTGGATGGGCTTGCTGGCCGCACTGTCCGGCCCCCAGGTCGCGTTTGCCAAGGAAGCGAAGCAATACAGCGGCGAGTTTCTGGTGGCGGCCCTGCTGCTCGCGTTCTTCTTGCGACTGCCGAAACGGCTTGAGGTATGGGGGCCGCCGGCGGCCCTGTCCGCAGCCTTCGCCTTTGGCCCGGGCATGTTGGCGTTTTTGCCGGCGGCACTGATCAGTCGGCGGCCCCGCTGGCAGACCGCCACGGTCTGGATACTGGCCACCGGCGCGATGGCAGCGCTGTTGGGGTGGGCGTTCTATTGGCCGAACCGGTCGCCAGCGTTGTTCAGCTTTTGGGGCACTTGCTTCCCCCATCCCGAAGACCCATCCAGCTATTTGCGGGTGGCTTCGCTCAACCTGAAGACGATCTTCGTGTCCAACTTTCGGGAAGGGCTGGCCGCGCCGTGGAACTGGGTGCTTCTGCTGTTGGCGGTACCGGGAATCCTGCAAAGCCAACGCCGGGGGGCGGCGCTGTTGGCGCTGACGCCGATTGCGTTGGCCTTAACGGCGAATTTCGCCGGCCAATACCCGCTGTGCGAGGCACGCCTGAGCTCGTTCCTATTTCCCTGCGTGTTGCTGCTGCATGGCCTGGGCTTGGACTTCAGATTGCCAGGCTGGGTGGGGCCAATGATGCTTGCTGGAGCCATGGCAGCGGGCCTGTTCTCCGCCACCAGACCGGAGCTTTGGCCGGTGCGGCAAAGCGGAAGCGTCGAACCGGCTGTGGCCTATCTCAGCACGCACATGGACCAGAAAGCCGATGTCCTCTTCGTGCATGGCAACGCCCAGGAGGAGTACAAACTCTATGCGCGGCTAAGCCGTTTCGCCCCGGCGGACGTGATCATCGGGCAGACCGGGGTCGGCTGTTGCCCGCGGAATCTCGATGCCTACCGGGCCTACAACGACGACGAGTTCTTCCGTAAGGAGTTCGAGCAAGTGCTGGTCAGAGGTACGGCGCGGCGGATCTGGTTTCTGCATTTGCGGCAGGGCGAGTTCGGAGAGGTTCGTCAGGAGGAGCCGGAGCATCGAGCCATGCTGGCGACGAAGGGATGCCGGCGGGAGCAAGGGCGGGAAATAAGGAAGGCGCTGCTGTCGGCCTATCGCTGTCCGTTGTAGGCGGCTACCTCCTCTCCTCGGGCGCGGAGCAAATTCTCTAGTACTTTTTGTTCAAACTTCTTGGGATTGAGTCGAGGAGTTCCTTCAGAGTGGGGTCGCCGCTGGGAGCGCCCTTGCAGGAAGGGCTTAGCATTCAATGCCTACGATTCTTTGCGTCGATGACTCGGCGATGATGCGACAAATGGTCTCTTTCACACTGGAGGAGGCAGGTTTCGACGTGCAAGTTTGCAGTGACGGACAGGAGGCGCTCGAAGCCGCACAGAAGAAACCGTTCGGCATGGTGATTACCGATCTCAACATGCCCCGGATGGACGGCGTGGGGCTGATTCAAGCGCTGCGGAAGCTGGAGCCTTACAAATTCACGCCGATCCTGATGCTGACCACCGAATCGGCCGTGGAGAAAAAGCAAGCGGGCAAGCAAGCCGGAGCCACGGGCTGGCTGACGAAACCGTTCGAACCGACGCAGTTGGTCGCGGTGGCGAAGAAGTTGATGCCGTAAGCGCGACATGGCTATCCCACTAGAACAGTTTCAACAGACGTTCTTCGAAGAGAGCTTCGAAGGGCTCGAGGTGCTGGAGGCGGGGCTCTTGGGGCTCGCCGAAGGGGCCGACCGGTCGGCGATTGACGATATCTTCCGCGCGGCGCACTCGATTAAAGGGGGCAGCGGCACCTTTGGCTTTACCGATATCACCTCGCTGACGCATTTCCTCGAGACGTTGCTCGATGAGCTGCGCGAAGGTCGCCGCGCGCCCGAGAGCGGCTTGACGCAGTTGTTGCTCGAAGGCGTCGACGGGCTGCGCTATCTGCTCGAAACGAGGCAAGCCAAGGAAACGCCGGACCCGGCGCGAATCCAAGCTGTGTGCCAACGGTTGGCGAAGGCGGCGGAAGCTCCGGCCACGGGCAAACCAAACGTGGAAACCAAGGCGGCGGCGGTGGTGCCGGAGGAGGAGCGGGCCACTTGGCGGATTCACTTCCGGCCGCATCGCAATTTACTGCACACCGGCAACGAGCCTTTGCGGATTCTCGACGAACTGAGCACCTTGGGCGAACTGGCCACGACGACCGATACTGGCGAGGTGCCGGCCTTGGCGGAGTTGGACGCCGAGGAGCTGTTTCTGGCCTGGGATCTGCGCTTGTCTACCGATCGCCCCGAAGCGGCCATTCGCGAGGTATTTGCTTGGGTGGTGGACAATTGCGAACTGTCGATCGCGCGGGAGCCAGCCGCGCGGGAGCCAGCCGCGCGGGAGCCAGCCGCACAGGAGCCGGGCACGCCCCAGGGCGCCGCGCCGATCGAAACCGGGGAGCCGCCGGTGCCCAAACCAGGTGCGCGCCAAATGGGCAACGACGGGCGGCGTGCTGGCGAGAGCGGCAACTCCATGCGCGTCAGCACGGAGAAAGTGGATGCGGTCATCAACCTGGTGGGCGAACTGGTGATCACGCAATCGATGCTCAATTGTCTGGGCGAAAACTTCGAGATGCGGATGATGGACCGGTTGCGCGACGGCTTGGCGCAACTCGACCGCAACACGCGCGAACTGCAGGAAACGGTGCTCAAAATGCGGATGCTGCCCATGAGCTTCTGCTTCCAACGCTTCCCGCGCCTGGTGCATGACGTGAGCGAGAAACTGGGTAAGCAGGTGGGCTTACGGCTGAGTGGCGAACAGACCGAGATGGATAAGACGGTGCTTGAGCGCATCGGCGACCCGCTGGTCCATCTGGTGCGCAATGCGCTCGACCACGGGATTGAATCGCCGGCCGAGCGGCGGGCGGCCGGCAAACCGGAAAAGGGGACGCTGAGCCTGGCGGCGAGCCACGAGGGCGGCAACGTCGTGATCGTGGTGAGCGACGATGGGGCGGGACTGAACGCCGAACGGATTCTGGCCAAGGCGATCGAGCGCGGGCTGGTGGGGCCGCAAGAAAACCTGAGCGAAGAGCGCATCCACCAGTTGATCTTTCTGCCGGGATTCTCGACAGCCGACGCGGTGACGGAACTAAGCGGACGCGGCGTGGGCATGGACGTGGTGCGCCAGAACATTCAGGAGTTGGGCGGGAGTGTCGAAATTTCGAGCCGCCGGGGCGAAGGCACCCGCTTACGGATTCGGCTGCCGCTGACGCTTTCGATCCTGGACGGCTTGCTGGTGCGGGTGGGGGCCGAGGCGTACGTGATTCCGCTCACCTCGATCGTCGAATCGGTGCAACTGCGCCTGTCGTGTCTGCACCGGTTGGCCACGGGCGAGGAACTGTATCGCTTCCGCGAGGACTATGTCCCTCTGCTCCGCCTGGCGGAAGTCTTAGGCCCAGTCCTAGGCCCGCTCCCAGGCCCGCTCCCAGGCCCGCTCCCAGGCCCGGCGCCGGCGCCGGCTCGCGACGGGATCGCCGCCGAGCCACTGTTGGTGGTGGTGGAAACACCGGCCCGGCGCGTGGGTCTGTTGGTCGACGATTTGTTGGGCCAGCAACAGGTGGTCATCAAGAGTCTGGAAGAGAATTTCTACAAGGTGGAAGGCATCTCCGGGGCCACCATTCTGGGAGACGGGCAGGTCGCCATGATTCTCGATCTGGAGGGCTTGGTGCGTCTCCAAAAGCGGCGGCATCACCCCTCGGGCGCGGTGGCTAAGGCCGCCCGCAGTTTACTGCTGGCAGAAAAGGAACTCCATGACCTCAATACTTTCTGAACCCACACTCGGAAATCCTGAAGTGCCGAGCGGCCCCGGGCCCGCCGCGGGCAATCCTTGGGATGCCACTTCCAGTTGGTCGGCCCAGGAGGCAACCGGCGGCGGCGGCGGCACGCAAGTGCTCACTTTTCTGCTGGACGGCGAAGAGTATGGGGTCGATATTCTGCGCGTCCAGGAGATCAAGGGTTGGGACCGGGTGACGCCGATTCCGAATACGGCCGAGTGTGTCCGCGGCGTGATTAACCTGCGGGGCACGGTGGTGCCGATTCTGGATCTGCGGCTCCGTTTCGGTAAGGCCGCCATCCCGTATTCGAAAACCACCGTCATCATTGTGCTGAAGGTGCAGGCCGGGCGTGGCGAGCGCATCGTCGGCCTGATTGTGGACGCCGTGAGCGATGTGTACAACATTGCCGCGAGCCAAATGCGGGAATCGCCCGCGTTGGGCGGGGCGGCAGGTGGCGGTTGCGTGAAAGGCCTGGCCACCGTAGGCGAGAAACTCGTCATTCTGCTCGATATTGATCAGTTGGTGTCGTCCACCGTGGAGGCACCCGGACCGGACCGACGGGCCACCGAAACCAGAGACCAGAGCGTAGAAGGATAATCCCCGATGAGCAAAGTAAAGACCGCACCCCCCACCGCCCGCGGCCCAGCCCGGAAAGCCCCAGCCCGGAAAGCCCCAGCCAGGAAAGCCCCAGCCAGGAAGGCCCCAGCCAGGAAGGCGTCCGGCGAGAAATCGGCCAGCGCTTCCACGCGCCTGCAAGAGTTAGAAGACCAGATCCGATCGCTCGAGTCAGCCCAGGCGGTGATCGAGTTTACCCCCACCGGCACCATCCTGCGCGCTAACGATCTGTTCCAAGCCGCGATGGGCTACCGGCTCGAAGAAATCGTGGGGAAGCACCACAGCATTTTTCTTTCCGACGCCGAGCGGCGCACCCCTGAGTATCGCGACTTTTGGCCCCAACTCGCGCAGGGCCAAGCGCGGACCGGCCAATGCCGGCGGGTGACGAAGGCGGGACAGGAAATCTGGCTGCAAGCCAGCTACAACCCGGTTTTGGATCGGCAGGGGAAAGTGGAAAGGGTGGTGAAGTACGCGGTGGACATTACGCCGGACCGGCAGCGGATGGCCGACGTCGAGAGCCAGCTGAAATCGATTAGCACCTACCAGGCGGTGATCGAATTCAAGCTCGACGGGACGATCGTGCAGGCGAACCAGAATTTTCTCGATTGCGTCGGCTATACGTTGCCCGAAATCACCGGCCAGCATCATCGGATCTTTGTTGAACCCGCGCAGCACCACAGCCACGAGTATCAGGACTTCTGGGCGAAACTGGGCCGGGGCAGCGCGGATTCCGGGCAATACCGCCGTTTGGGCAAGGGCGGGCGGGAGATCTGGCTGCAAGCGAGCTACTGCCCGATCTTCGACGCCGAGGGGCGGCCCTTTAAGGTAGTGAAATACGCCACCGAGATCACGGGGGCCAAACGGCTGGAGCAGGAGATGGCGCGGGCCGTGGCCGAGGCGGGACGGGTGATGCGGGAAGTGGCGGCCGGCCGGCTGGGCGAGCGGATCGAAGGCGAGTTCCAGGGCGACTTTGCGGTTTTGAAGACCAACATTAACGACGGCATCGACCGCATGTCGGCCTCCATCCGCGCCGCCGGAGAGGTGGCCCGGCAAATGTCCGAAGGTAACCTCGAAAGCGAAATGCGCGGTGAGTTCGCGGGCGAATTCGGCAACCTGCAGGAGGCCATCAACCGGAGCGTGCGGGACCTGGGCCTCCTGGTGGGGCAAATCCGGGCTTCGTCGTCGACGATCACCTCTTCGTCGACGGAGATCGCGCATGGCAACCTTGATTTGAGCCAGCGTACCGAACAGCAAGCGGCCTCGATCGAAGAGACGGCGTCGAGTATGGAAGAGATTACCGGCACCGTGCGGCAGAACGCCGACAACGCCAAGCAAGCCAATCAACTCGCTTCGAACGCCCGGGAGCAGGCCGAGCGGGGCGGCGCGGTAGTCACCAATGCGATTGCGGCCATGAAGTCGATCAACGAGGCTTCGAACAAAATCGCCGACATTATCGGGGTGATCGACGAAATCGCTTTCCAGACCAACCTCCTGGCCCTCAATGCGGCGGTGGAGGCGGCCCGTGCGGGCGAGCAGGGGCGCGGCTTTGCCGTGGTCGCGAGCGAAGTGCGGAATCTGGCCCAGCGCTCGGCCGGGGCGGCCAAAGAGATCAAGGCGTTGATCAAGGACTCGGTGAACCGGGTGGAAGAAGGCTCGCGGTTGGTGAACGACTCGGGCGAAACGCTCTCCACGATTGTCAGCGCCGTAAAGAAGGTGTCCGACATCATCGCCGAGATCGCCGAGGCTTCTGTCGAGCAGAGTATCGGCATCGATAAGGTGAATCAGGCCATCACGGAGATGGATACGGCCGTGCAACAGAACGCGGCCCTGGTGGAAGAGGTGGCGGCGGCGAGCGGGGCGATGGACCAGCAGTCGCAGTCGCTTTCGCAGCTGATGGAGCGCTTCCAGATTACTGAGGAAGCCGAGCGCGCGGCGCGGCAAACGCTCGACCAATCGGCCCGGACGCCGCCCGCGAATTCGCGCGGCCTGACCGGGGCGGCGGCGGGACGGCCTCCCCTCCGAACGAATTCCGGGTCTAGTCCCGCTCGTTCGGCCGGCGCCGCGAGCCCGGCCCGCACGCCCACGCGCGGCGTCGGGCGTCTGGCGGAAAGAATTGGCCATTCGGCTCCCGTGCGGGAGGAGCCAGCGGCGCCTGCCTTGGCGGGAGCCGGCCATTGGCAGGAGTTCTAAGGAGAACGAATGAACGCGCTCACCTCACTCACGGTGACGGATGCGACCGCGGCCAGCCAGGAGTGGCTGGCCCGGCTTGACCAGGAGGGAACCGGCTTTGAACTGGATCTGGCCGGTGTAACGCGGCTGGACGCGGCGGGCGTGCAGTTGCTGCTCGCTTTGGAGCAGGAGACGCGCCGGCGCTCGATCCCGCTGCGGCTGCGGAATCCGAGCCCGGAGTGCCGCCGCGTGTTCCTACAGATCGGTTTGGGTGAAGCGCTCGCGCGCCTCACAGGGCCGGAGGTGAACCGATGAGCGTGCTGGCGCCGCTAGGCGGGCCCGCCGAGTTTGAGCTTGAGCTCCGGGATACCGATTTTCATTGGCTGCGGGAGACGGCGAGCCAGCATAGCGGTATCGTCCTTCCAGAGGCCAAGCGCAACATGATCTACAGCCGGCTCAAGCGGCGGCTGCGAGCGCTCGGCTTGAACAGCTTCAGTGAGTATCGGAAGTTGCTCAGCCAAAAAGATTCACCCGAGTTTGGCGAATTCATCAATGCGCTGACGACCAATCTGACGGCATTCTTCCGCGAAAAGCACCACTTTGAGCATCTGGCCAGGGTGGCGGCGCCGGATTTGCAGGCCCGCTTTCGGAAGGAGCCGCTGCGGGTATGGTCAGCCGGCTGCTCCACCGGAGAGGAGCCCTACTCGATTGCCATGACGCTCCTGGAGGCCTGCCCACCGGCTAGCGGCGGCCTGTCCATTGTCGCCACGGACCTCGATACCAAGGTGCTGGCACACGCCGCGGCCGGCGTTTACGATAACGAGCGTCTGGAGCCCATCTCGCTCGAATATCGCCGCCGCTATCTCGAGCGTGGCGCGGGCGCCTTTGCGGGCAGTTTCCGGGTGAGGGAAAAGGTTCAGGCCCGGATGAAGTTTTCGCAGTTAAACCTGACCGCCAACTGGCGGCATGACGCCCCGCTCCACGTCATTTTCTGCCGCAATGTCATCATCTACTTCGATCAGCCGCGCAAGCGCCTTTTGTTTGACCAGATGGCCGATCAACTCGTGCCGGGGGGCTATCTCTACATCGGTCACGCGGAGACACTCTTCCAGATCTCCGACCGTTTCGAGGCTTGCGGGCAGACCATTTACCGGAGGATCGCATGACTCTGCCCCGGCGACAGCCGCGAGCCAGCCAGAGCCCTTCCGGCGTCACCGGCATTCACCGGTACTTCGCAGCCGGTGAGGGGCGGCAGGTCGTGAAAGTGCTGCCGGGGGGCGTGTACGTCTCCTCTTCCGACGAGGACCTGGTGACCGTGGTGGGCTCTTGCGTGGCGGTCTGCATCCACGACGCGACGGCGGGGGTGGGCGGGATGAACCACTTCATGCTGCCCGAAGATTACGCTCCGGCGGATGCGACCCGCGACCCGAAAGACGCTTGGCGGGGCGAGGCGCAACGCTTCGGATGCTTTGCCATGGAACAGCTGATTAACGAAATCCTGAAGGGCGGCGGACACAAGGACCGGTTCGCCGTGAAGGCGTTTGGTGGCGCCAATTTGCTGGGCAGCCACTGCCACGTGGGCGCAATGAACGAGCATTTCATCCGCCACTATCTGCGCAGCGAAGGCTTGACGCTGGCGGCCAGTGATTTCGGCGGCGCCTCAGGACGCAAGATCAAGTTTTGTCCGGGCACCGGGCAGGCCTTTCTGTGGCGTCCGGCGGCGGCGCAATTGCCGGCCCTGTTTGAGTCCGAACGACGGTACCGCGAGTCGCTGCGGGCGGCGCCGGCGGGCGGAGAAGTGGAGTTGTTTTAGCCATGCCAGTGCGCGTGCTAGTTGTGGACGATTCGGCGCTGATGCGCCGCATGTTGCGGGAGATTCTTACCTCCGACCCGGAAATTGAAGTAGTCGCCGCCGCGCCCGACCCGTTGGTGGCCAGGGAACTGATCAAGCGGCACAATCCAGACGTCCTGACGCTGGACGTCGAGATGCCGCACATGACTGGCCTGGTGTTTTTGAAGAACCTGATGCGTCTGCGTCCCATGCCGGTGGTGATGGTCTCGTCGCTCACCCAGCGGGGCGCCGAAACTACGCTCGATGCCATGAGCCTCGGCGCGGTAGACTTTGTCGCCAAGCCGCAAATCGACTTGGCCGCCGGCCTTGACAACCTGGCCGCTGAGATCATTCGCAAGGTGAAGAGTGCCGCCACCGCGCGGGTGAGTCACCTGAACCCGCGGCCGGAGGCGCGCAGCCCGGACGCGCGCAGCATTGAGGCGCTGGCGGAAGGGGCCCGGAGCCACGGGAGCCTCGGGAGCTTCGGTGACCGCGGCACGGCCAATACCTTCTCTACGACGGACAAACTGCTGGCGATTGGCGCCTCCACGGGCGGCACCGAGGCGATACGCGAAGTGCTGGAGCGCCTACCAGGCGATGCGCCCGGCATTGTGATCGCGCAACACATTCCGGCGGCCTTCAGCGGGCCCTTTGCCGCCCGGCTGGACCGGACGACGCCATTGCGGGTGGCCGAGGCCAAGGACGGCGATCGCATTCTGCCCGGGCACGCCTATGTCGCGCCGGGCGGACGGCATCTGTCGGTGGAGCGGAGCGGGGCCCGCTGGCACTGCCGCTTGTCGGACGGGCCTCCCGTCAATCAGCACCGCCCGAGTGTGGACTTTCTGTTCGAATCGGTGGCGCGCGCCGCGGGCGGGAACGCGGTGGCCGCGCTGCTCACCGGCATGGGTGACGACGGTGCCCGCGGCCTGAAGGCGTTGCGCGAGGCCGGCGCCTCGACCATGGCCCAGGATGAAGCCACCAGCGTGGTGTGGGGCATGCCCGGCAGCGCGGTGAAGTTGGGAGCCGCCGAACAGGTGCTGCCGCTGGAGCGGATTGCTGCGGCGCTGATGCAGGCGGTACGCAACCGCGCGGTGCCGGCGAGCGAAAACCTACTGGCTGGAGCGCAGAAACCTTGATTCGCAAACTTATCGCCAGGGTTAGCGGGAATCCCCGCCCGGCCCGAAGCTGCGTCTTGGCCGGGGTCGCGGTGGCGGCGCTACTTTTGGGATCACCGGCTGGCGCATGGCTCGCCGCGGCAGCCGCGGCCGGTGCCGGCTGGTTGGGTGCCGGCTGGTTGGGTGCAACACCAGCAGCGGATCTAAGCCCCGCGGCCGATGGGGAGCCGCGGGGCCCAACTCCGGAAAGCGATTTTGCCGCCTGGTCGCTCCAATTCAGCCAGGAGTTTGACACCTCGCGATCGAGCGTGGCCCGCGTGAACGACTTGGTCCAGTCGGGCGTAGGCGACCTGGGCCGGAGCCTAAGCGAGATTCACCGGCTGATTCAGGGGCAGCAGGCGGCGCTACAGGGCGTGCTTGAGAACCTCACCGCAGGCTCTTCGGAAGTGAGCCTGCGGACCCTCATCGGCGATATCGCAATGACCGCCGGTGCCCTCAACGGCTTCGCGCGGCTGGTGATCGAAGTGAGCAAGCTGAACATGGACGTTTACTTCGAGGTGGAGGACATGGCGGCGGAACTCGCCCAGATCGGGAAGTTCGTCGATGGGGTCGACTGGGTGGCCAAGCAGACGACGCTGCTCGCTTTGAACGCCTCCATCGAAGCCGCCAGCGTCGGCGTGGCCGGGCGCGGCTTTCAGGTGGTGGCCAACGAGATTCGCACCCTGGCGCAGCGCTCCCGGCAGATCAGCGCCGATATCCGCGCCAGCAACGTTTCCCTGCAATCGCGGGTACGGCAGACCCAGGAGGCCGCCCGCCAGAGCGCCTCGCAGGACCTGAGCGCGCTGCTGGGGTCGAAATCCGAGCTTGATCGCATCCGCCAAAAGATGGGGGATCTGGACGCGCGCATCGCCGGACGCATGGCAGACGTGCACGAGATTTCGGCCGCCATCGGTGCCCGGACTAGCGTCGCGGTTCGTTCGCTCCAGTTTGAAGACATTTCGCGGCAGATTGTGGGGTACGTCGACGCCGACCTGCGGGCGCTGTCTTCGACGCTGACGCGCTTGGGTGAGCCCAGCAGGACCAGCGGCCTCGAAAACCTGGAAACCTTGAGTCGCCAGATTCTCGCCGAGGAACGGGCGGGCGCGCCGCACCTGCCGGGCCAGACTGAGCTCACCGCGGGCACGATCGAATTGTTTTAAGAAAAACATGTTGGACCACCCTGATCAAGTCTTGATTCGAGCCCCCGAGCAGTTCCGCTTTGCCTGGGGCAGCGAGTTCCGCCGCCAGTACCAGGCGGGCGGCGCGACCACGCGTTACGTGCTGGACCTGGGTGAAACTCGCGAGTTGGATACGGCGGCCTTGGGTATGCTGCGCCAATTAGTGGAGCGGGCCGGCAGCGACCCCCGGCGATTGGCCATTCGGAACGCCCCATCGGCGCTGCTCGACTTGCTCGAAATCGCCGGCCTCCAGCCCTACCTCAGCCGCCCATAGCGCTAAGCTGGTGCTGAAGTGCACGTACTGATCCTTGGCTGCGGTTACACCGGCTCGCGCGTCGCGCAGCGGCTGCGTGCGGACGGCATCGCGGTAACCGCGCTGCGGCGGGCCCAGTGGGACGTTACCCAACCCGAAGCGCTCGCTAAACTGGCGGCCCTCACGCCAGCCGGTTGCCGGGTGCTGCACTCGATCCCGTCCCTGCCCGATGCCGCCGACCGCCACTTTCTGCCGGCACTCTCGGGATTGGCCGAGCGGGTGGTTTACCTCTCTACAACGGGCGTCTACGGCGGCGCCCACGAAGTGGACGAGACCACGGCGGTTCTGCCGCGAACCGCCCGGGAGCAGGCGCGGGTGGATACGGAAGCCGCCGTTCGGCAAGGCCCCTGGGCGAGCCTGATTCTGCGCCCCGCGGCCATCTACGGGCCGGGCCGCGGGGTGCATGTTTCGATGGCCGAAGGTCGCTATACGCTGTTGGGCGACGGGAGTAACTACATCAGCCGGATTCACGTCGATGACCTCGCCCGGTTGGCGCACGCGGCGTTGCTGGCCGAGCTTACCGGCGCGTATCCGGTCGCGGACCTCTATGCCTGCCCGTCGCGCGAAATTGCCGAGTATTGTGCGGCGATGTATGGTTGGCCGATGCCGGCGAGTGTGACCGCGGAGGAGGTTCCCTCGACCCGCCGGAACAATCGCCGCGTCGATGGCCGGGCGATCTGTGGGCAACTGGGCGTGTCACTGCTTTATCCGACTTATCGCGAAGGGATCGCGCAGGCGCTTGCCGCCCAATCCCAGCCAGAAAGTTAGCGGCACTATGGCGCCGCACAGCTGACGCTGTGGGTTAGAGGGTTTGAGCGGAGGAGCTGGGGGGCTGGGCGTAGAGGGTGGATTTGAGCCATTCGAGGGTAGAGTCGGGGGTGGTTTTGGGCTTGGACAAAACGAAGCCGACGCGTTTGAGTTGGGTGAAGTCGGTGAGAGGGGCGAAAGTCGTCTTTTGCGGTTTCGCCAACCGGTCGAGGATTTCACGGGCGGTTTGGAGCGCTTTTAACTCGCGGAGGGCGCGGAGGAAGGCGCGTTCGTGTTGGCCTCGGTAGCGCGTAAGGCGGTCGAGCTGGCGGGCGCTGCTTTCGTTGGCGAAGTCGGCGAGGGCCTGGGCTTCCAGGCTCTCGAGGCGGCGGAGGTTCCAGCCGGCTGAGAGGAGTTGGTCGAAGAAGGTGAGTTCGAGGGCGCCGGTGGGTTGTATCTGGTCGCGGTGGCTTTGTTCGAATGCTTCGAAGGCTTCCTTTTCGTCGTCGCGAATTAGGAGGCGGCCGGTGAGGTTGTGCCGGTTGGCGTTGAGGCTGGAGGCGATTTTACCGGCGTCGGTACGGGGTCCTGTTGAGTGTTGCGAGTTTTGCCGACTGGCGGCTTGTTGGGCTGCGGTGCTCATAAGCCCATTTTACCGGTAGGGTGGTAATTTTTTGAGTGGTGCTTTGCTGTAAGTGACTTGGGATGAGTTGTTTAGGCGTTTTTTTAATGGTTGTGAACGGGAGTTAAGTGTCTACAGCCGAGGGCAGATTTTTCGGGGATTTCTCCGTAGGGAGGGGAGGAGAGTTGATTTCGCGGTTAAGATTATTTTTTTCAATGGCTTACCCGGAAACCCAGGGATGCGCGTGGATGCCCCCGATTGGGGATAAGTAATTGATTGGGTTTGATTTATAGGTATTTTGTGAAACTGGCCAGCGAGAAACTGGCCAAAGAAAAGCTTGCCGAGGAGAAAATGGCTGACGGAGGGAGGCAGACCGGGACGGACCGCTGCCCTTTTCTGATGACAAGCTTGTTTTTACAGTCCCTGACGGGCCTCACTCCGCATAGCGGAAAGGGGCGGGCATGAAGCAGAGGAAAAACAAGATGACGGCCGCAATCGCCCATTTCCGGCGATAAGGATCGAGCCCCAACTCGTCGTGAATGTAGGGGTGCTTGCGGCCCAACCAAAAGAGAATCGCTGCCCACACCCACCACGGCCACCAGAAGAAGCCCAACGGAACGAGCAGGGCTAGAAAGACCCAGCTTCGGCGCTGGTAACGCTCGCCAAACCACGCGTAAAGGATGTGCCCGCCATCCAACTGGCCGATCGGCAGCAGGTTCAAGGCCGTGGCGAACAGCCCCACCCAGGCGGCGCGCGCGATCGGGTGCAAAGAGATGTCGGAGGACGGGATGTACGGAAAGACCAGCGCTTCGAATATCGTCAGGAGCAGCGGCTGGCCGAAGATCATATCCCCGCGTTCGGCTATGCCAGGGATCACTCGCGATTGAAAGAGCCCCAGCAAGAGGCACGGGACTAACACGGCGAAACCGGCCATCGGTCCGGCGACCCCGACATCGAAGAGGTCCGCGCGGCTGTAGATCATCGACCGGATGCGGATGAACGCGCCAAAAGTGCCGATGAAGCTCGGCGAGGGGAGGAAGTAAGGGAGGCTGGCATTCAGGCCGTAGCGAACGCAAAAGTAGTAGTGTCCAAACTCGTGGGCGCCCAAAATCCCGAGTAACACCAGGGCAAAGGGAAGTCCCGTGAGGAACAGGCTCGGCTCGCGGAAAGGTTCGAGAATGGCGAGCAGGTCCGCTTCAAGCCGATAGGCGGGCAGGTTGCGATGGAAGTTATAGGAGATGCGAGCGCCGGCGGCACTTGTGGCGAGGAGGGTGACAACGAAGAGCAGCCCGTGTAACCACAGCCGCGCGTCGTACGGAATCCATCTCAAGGGCGGCTACTGCAGTGACTGCAACTCTTTGCCCGGCTTGAAGCGTACCGCTTTGCCAGGAGGAATGGCGACTTCGGCGCCGGTCCGCGGATTGCGGCCAATACCCGTCTTGCGGGGCCGGACGTTGAAAATGCCAAAGCCGCGGAGTTCGATGCGCTCGCCTTGGGCAAGGGCGCGCTTCATGGTTTCGAATACAGTTTCGACCGCCATTTCGGCTTTAGTCTTGGTGATGCCGGTTTTGCCGACCACCTCGTTGATGATATCGAGCTTAATCATGAAGCGATTTCCGATCTGCTTGCTGCGCGCCGCACGTGAGAAAACGGACATCGCCCTGCAAACCTCATGATAGGATTAGGGTTAGCCACTTGTCAAGTTCAGAACCGCTCGAAAGCTCACTACTGACCGCCGAAGGATTCCGCCGCGCCTGCGGTCGCTTCGCCACCGGCATCGCCATTGTCACCACACTTGACCTCGCCGGGGCACCTTACGGACTCACCGTGAACTCCTTCACGTCGGTCTCGCTAGATCCGCCTTTGGTGCTCTTTTGCCTGGATCGGGGCGCCCAGGCACTGGCCGCCTTCGAGGCTGAGAATCCATTTGTTATTAATGTCTTAGAGCAATCGCAGCGCGATCTTTCGCAGCGCTTCGCTTCGCGCCACCCGGACCGTTTCGCCGGGCTCGACTATCGTACCGGCCGCACCGGCGCCCCCATCCTGCCCGGCTCTCTCGCGGTGCTCGAATGCCGCCCCCAAGGCGTGCTCGATGGCGGAGACCATTTCATTTTTCTGGGCCAAGTCCTGGCGGTGGAAGCTAGAGAGGGCGATCCGTTGCTTTATTTTGCGGGCGGCTATCGTCATCTGGGCACTTAGTTGGTTAGAATCAGGAGATGCCAACCACCCGCCGGGGCCTCTTCGCTCTCCTTCCCCCTTCCTGGTTTGCCTATACCCAGTTGTTGCAGGCTGCCGACTCCTCCACCGAAAGCTATTGGAATCTGATCAAACACGAGTTCCCGCTCGATGATTCCCTGCTCTACTTCAATGCCGCCAACGTCTGTCCGGCATCGCGCCTGGTCCTCGACCGTTACCAGCACTTCCTGCGCGACTTCCACGCGAACCCTTCCTTCCAGAACCGCGAAAAATACGTCCCACTGGAGGATCGGCTGCGCGGCAAGATCGCCAAGCTACTGCGCGTTTCGGCCGATGAGATCGCCCTGACCCGAAACACGAGCGAGGGCTCGAACCTGGTGGTCCGCGGGCTCGACCTAAAGGCCGGCGATGAGGTGATTATCACCTCCCACAACCACCCCTCGAACAACGACTCCTGGAAGGTGCGCGCCCGGCGTGATGACCTCACCATCGTCCCCGTCGCGGTGACGGTGCCCGCGGTCTCCGCTACCGCTTTGGTCGACTCGATTCGCGCCGCCATCACCAGCCGCACGAAGGTGATCGCCATCACCCATGTCACCAGCACCACCGGCATTCGCTTCCCCGCCAAAGAGATCGCGGCGCTGGCGAAAGAGCGCGGCATCTGGATGCACCTCGATGGCGCGCAGAGCTTCGGCGCCATTGACGTCGATCTGGCAGACATCGGGTGCGATTCCTTCGCCGCCAGCGCCCACAAGTGGCCGATGGGCCCGCTCGAAGCCGGGTTGCTTTATGTGAAAGCTTCGCGCCACAAACAGCTGTGGCCTTCGATTGTGACGGCCGGTTGGAGCGACACGCTGGTCGGCGCCCGCAAGTTCGAGGTCTTCGGCCAGCGCGACGATGCCCGGCTGGTCTCCTTTGAAGCGGCCATCGACTTCCTGGCGCTGATGGACATGACGAAAGTAGAAGCGCGCCTCGCCCTGCTGACCGGCCGTCTGAAGCAGGAATTCGCGAAGCTGCCGGGTGCCCAGGTCCGGACGAATGTCGAAGCGGGCCTTTCGGGGGGCGTGGTGAAGGTGGACTTCCCGAAGCTGGACCTGAAGACCGTCTACGATCGCCTGTGGAACGACCATAAGGTCGCGATCGCACTTACGGCTACCGGCGACTCGCGCGGGCTGCGCTTCTCGCCTCATGTCTACAACACGCTTGCGGAAGTCGACCGCGCGGTGGCGGCCGTGCGCCAGGTGGCCCGGGCCTGATCGACGGACATAACCTGATGGATCGCCTGTTTCTTTCCTACTGGCTGCGGGGCTACACAGAGCACAACATGCTTCGGCACTATGCCACAGCTTTACGCAAGTTCCCCTTCTCGCGCCTGTCGCCGTCCCTGCAACTGCGCATCTTCGAGGATGAACTCGTAGAGCCCCCTGTCTTCGAGCATCTGTACGACGGCCCGGAGGACTTCGACCGGATGCTGGACGAAGCCAAGCACCATCAGGCGCCCAACTATGGGTACGAACTCGAAGCCCAATGGGACCTCTGGCAATGGGTGAATCGGGAATGGCAGCTGGCGCCGGTTCGGGTTTCGCTATTTTGCTTCGGGCCGGCGTTTGACGCCTTGAACCGCGACCATCTGGAAGTCGACTTCGGCATCGAAGGGCACTTTCTGCCGCAACCAGCGGGGGCCGGCAATAGCTTGCCGATGGTGCAATCGAACATTCGGAGCCTGCTGAAGTTCGTGCAGGACCTCGATGGGTCGTTGAACGCGGAGCGGCGTCAGCTTTGGTCGGAGTCCGGCGACAACTTCGCGGCGCGGCTCGAATCGGCATTACTGCTCACTTCGGGCTGAGGCGCAAGCAGACCTTCAATGGCCGATTGCAACATCTGGGGCAGAAAGGGTTTGGGCAGAAAGGCCAGGCGGGCACCGTCAGGAAAGCCCACTGGCTCATAAGGATAGCCGCTCATCAGAAGAACCGGCAAGTCCGGGTGGATTGCCAAGGCGGAACGGGCCAAGTCGACGCCGCTTTCGTCACCCAGCGTCAAGTCGGTAATCAGCAGTTGTGCGCGCTCGCTCTGGAGGGACGCCAGGGCTTCGGACGGCCGCCGAAAGGAAACGGCAAGCAAGTTTAAACGCTTGAGGTAACGCACCAGCAGTCCTGCCAGGGGCTCATCGTCTTCCACCAAAACTACCCGCCGGAATGGCCCGTCTTGCATTCGGCGATCACCACAAGGAAACAGGAATGTCGGCCGGGGTAAACACGACCCCGAACGAAAACCGATTCCCGTTGAGGTTGAACAAACTTGAGGTCCCGGTGGCAACGGCATTGCGCCGGTCAAACCGGGCCGTGATCTGGGTATAACGGGCTACCTGCCACCCCAATCCGACCCCGCCGTTAATCGTCCTGAAACTCGCGTTAATCAACCCGAGACCCCGCATCCGGGAATAGTTTCCTGAGATATCGAAATTCAACTGACGGCTCAAGCGGCGGTTAAACGAAACGCCGGCCGTATCCAGCTGCGCGGTCAGAATGATGCCGTTGCCGGGGTTGACGCTGCGGGATGCCAAAAAGGAGAGGTTGCCCCCCCGTGCCGACCGCGTCAGCGAAAAGTCTCCGGAGCCGAGAATATTCTTGGAGTAAGCGACGACTTCTCCCGAAGTGACCCCGATAATCTCCGCGATGGCCGGGTCAATCGCCACTTGGCGCGTGGCGAGAATCTCCAACCGTACCGCCCCCGCACGGATATTCAACTCCCAATGGCGGCCGATCTTCCGGGCCAAAAAAACACCCCCACCATGGACGTAGGTATCCCCGAAGGCTCGCGAAAACTGGAACGTGCTGAAATTGTAGTCGATCCCGACGGAGGTTTTCCGGCTAATGCGGCGTGCCAGGTCCGCGCGGGCCTGCACTCCGGTCACCCCGAAAACTGCAGTGTTTTGCCGCTTCACCAAGAATCCGCCGCCAGAGAAAGTAAGCGAGGTGCGCGGGGAGAGGTTATAGCCCAGCGTCCCGTTGGCGGAGCCATAATTGGTGCGGATATCGAAAATCGAGTTTACGGGGAGCCCGGGTTGCGTAATCGCGTCGAGCGCGCTAATTTGGCCAATGCCACCGAAAGCGCGATTGGTGGTGCCGGCCGCGAGGCTGGACTGAATGCCAATGCGCTTGGAGATGGGGCGCGCATAACTCACGTTCAAGGATTGGTCAGCACCGTTAAAGTTGGCGTTGTTGGCGTAGTGCCGATAGTCCCCTAAATAAGACAGCTGCACCTCATTGCGCTTCCACTGCTTGGTGCCGTAAAGACCACCCACCACTTCCACGCCCGGCGCCCCGCGGGAGAAAACTGAGCCATCCGTGCCCGGCCGAATTGACGTCAGCCCACTGTCGTAGATCGCCTGGACGCCCAAAAACGGCCGGATCCGAAAGGTATCCCGCTGTTGTCGGCCGCCGGAACCGCCGCGGCCCTGGATCGAAGGGCCGCCAAAGCCGCCCACGCCGCCGATCCCGCCCTGTCCAGCCATGGGGCTAGCCAATATCAGTAGCTCCCAAGCGAGCAAACAAGCCACTACTCCTAATTTCACTCTGGGGTTTCCTCCTCGCCGGGCCGTTGCCTCAGCGTTCTGTACATCAAGGGCCTTCGCGGCTCGACAATCGGACAAGGCTCTGGCGGACGCGCCCTCCGGCTTCTTCTCAGTCTGCTTGATACCCCTAGTACTGTCAAGGAGGGAAACACCTTAGTTTACCCGCCAACAGCTTGAAAAAGAAGTAACATGCACCTAGGACCATGCGTCCCACCCACCAGCCATGTACCACCACGCGATTCCTGCCCTCTCCCTCGCTCTGTCCTCCGCCCTGGCGGCCGACCTCCCCGTTTCCCAAGTCGTCCTTTACAAGAATGGCGTCGGCTACTTCGAGCGCGCCGGCGAACTCCGCGCGGGAGAGGCGGCCCGGCTCGACTTTAAGGCCGCCGAAATGAACGATGTCTTGAAGTCCCTTTCGGTGAACCAAAAAGGCGGCGGGCCCATCACGGGGCTGCGCTATGACTCGAGCGAACCGCTCCAAACCAAGCTGGGCGAATTTCCCTTCCGCGTCGAAAATGGCCAAAGCCTAAGCGCCTTCCTTGATCAGCTCAAGGGGGCGGTCGTCAGTCTGAAGCTCGTCTCCGGCGAAACCGACTCCGGCATCGTCGTCTCCGCCCGCCGTCTACCGGCCGAACCCCAACGCAACGAGCGGGAGTTGCTGATCCTGATGCTCGGGTCAGGCGATTTGAAGACCTTTGACCTGAGCCTAGTGCAAACGCTCAAGCTGGCCGACCCTGCTTTGGAGGCCGAGCTAAAACGGTTCCTGGCTACGCTGACGGAGTCGCGCTCCAAGGACAAGAAGAGCATCTACCTCGACTCAACGGACGACAAAGCGCGCCAGCTTTCGCTGAGCTACATGATTCCGACGCCCATCTGGAAGTCGAGCTACCGGCTGATCTTCGCCCCGACGGGCGACCCGACGCTGGAGGGCTGGGCCATCGTGGATAACACGACGGGCGAGGATTGGAACAAGGTCCAGTTGGCGCTGGTGAGCGGTCGTCCGGTGAGCTTTATCTCGAAGTTGTATGAGCCCAAGTACATCGCCCGCCAGACGGCGGAGTTGGCCGAGGAGCAGGCCCAGGCGCCGGTGACGTACGAAGGCGCGGTGATGACCGCCAGGGCCGGGCTCGAGGCTGGGCCGGCCGTCGCGATGATGCGTGAGAAGTCCGCCAACGCCCCAGTTTCCGCCTCCCAGTTCCAGGCACGAATCAGGATGGACAGTGCTCCGGGCCAAGGCGGCGTGATGGGTGGCATCGTCGGCGGCGTCCCTAGCACGCTCTCGGTCAACACCGAATCGCGCGACTTGGGCGACCTCTTCGAGTACCGCTTCTCGACGCCGGTGACCGTCCGCAAGAACGAGAGCGTCATGCTGCCGTTCGTCCAGCAGAAGGTGACGGCCAGGAAGCTGTTGATCTACACGTCCGGCCAAGCCTCGCGGAACCCGATGTCCGCGGCGGCCATCGTCAACTCCACGGGCAAGACCCTGGACGGCGGACCGATCACCATCTTCGACGCCGCAGCCTATGGCGGCGAAGCGCTGATGGAGAGCCTGAAGGCCGGCGATAAGCGCCTGATCAGTTACGCGACGGACCTCGGTACGCGCATTACCACCAACGCCGAATCCGGCTCCGAAGTGGTGCGCGAGGTGAAGGCCACCGGCGGCATGCTCACCGCAAAGCTGTCGATTCAAGAGACGACGACTTATACGATCCGCAATGTCGATGCGCGAACCAAGACACTGATCATCGAGCATCCGCTGAAGCCCCAGGCAAAGTTACTGGGCGATGTGAAGCCGATCGAGACGTCCGCCAATCACCATCGCTTTGAGGTGAAACTGGCCGCTAATGCCAACGAGAAGTTCGTGATCCGCGAAGAGCATCAGCTCGAGAACAGCGAACTGATCACCAACCTCAACGACGACCAGATCCTGATCTACACCCGGAACAAATCGCTCAGCGAGGCGGCCCGCAAGCAGTTGGATCTGGTGCGCGCCAAGAAGACGGAGTGGCAGCAGGCCAGCCAACTGGCGGCGCAGCAGACCACCGAAATCAATGAGCTGGTGCAGGACCAGGAACGAGTCCGGCAGAATCTAAATAGCCTGAACCGGGTGAATGGGCAGGAATCGCAGGTGCGCAAATACGCCGCCGACCTCGCCACGTCCGAAGCCAAGCTCGCCACACTGCGTGACGCCCAAAGCGCCACGCGGAAGCGCATCGCCACGCTGCAAACCGAGCTCAATGACTTCATCAACAAGCTGGAGTTCTAACGGCCGCCGGCCAAGCTCATGAGGGGGTCACCCACCACGATGTTCATCCAACTCAAGAACGGAATCGCCAAGTAGGCGCTTTCGGCGAAGTTGCGCCCGCCGAGGTAGGCCGGCAACAGGACTTCCGGCCTTGGACACATCTGCAGAAACGGCTCATTGACGTGTCCCGTAGCGCCGGAAGCTCCTTCCAACAGATAGTCCGCGGACATGCTTTGCGGGCTCCCCACCCACCAGCTGGTCGAATTGGTCCAGGTGCCCAGGTTCCATTTATCGGGGGGCCTGGCGAAAGTGCGGCCGTTCGTGGATACAAACTCGGTGGCGATGGCCCCCGGCAGCCATTTCAGGTGCAAGAAGCGCTCCTTCCGTGCCCGGTCGTTGGAACCCCAACTGGCATAGGCGATCACGTCATCGAGGCCCGCCAGCACCTTCGTCGACTCATCCAAGACGACGCGGTCACCCGGCAGCAACAAGGCCGCGGTCCGGAGCCAGTTGTTGCCCTCGACGTCGCTCTCGTCGTTCAAGTCGATGACGGCCCGTCCGCGATTGCGCGCCGCCTTCCCGCGGTCGATCATAGCCTTGATTTCGGGGAAGCCATAGCCCGCCAGCCGAGTGACGAGGTATATAGGAAACGCGCGCTGGGTGAAGGGTGTATCGCGCTGGCGGAAGAAGGGATTGGCCACTTGGCCGGCCGTGGGAAGGGTCTTGCCTTGGCGGCGGGCGTAAAGCAAAGCCAATTCCGAATCGACGCTTGCCCCGTCGGCGTTCATCGTACCGCTTTGCGCGGTCGACGAAATCTGGAGTGGCACGCCTTGGGTGACGACAAGGTAACGGATATGGTCCGGTAGACGGGCCAGGCACTTGGCGACCGCCTGCTCGAACGCCACATACACTATGCGGGCAATGATCTCGGCCGGATCGACCCGCAGGTGACAAATGTTTGCCGCCGGAATTGACCGCGCCTGCTGATAGTAGCGCGCCACTTCGCCCGAGATGGGGCTTGCATCGTTGGTGACGACGAGCACGTTTTCCGCCGTCTGCGCCCACAACCCGGCGGCGCCGGCCGCCATGGTGAGGAGCATTACAACACGAATAGGATCAGATAGATAGAAAATCTCGAAGCCCCTCTAGGGTCAATGTTATAATCAAGTTGAATCAAATCGCAACTTGAGACGGAATTCCCGCCACGGGTCACGCATGGCGGATGGCCAGCGCTTCTTCTGGTTTCCAGAGGGGTTCAGGACTTGGCTGGGTCGGGTGCATGGATCTAGATCAGCTTCACACATTTCTCGAAATTGTCCGGCTCAAGAGCTTCTCCAAGGCCGCTCAGACCTGTTTTCGTACGCAACCCGCGATCTCCGCCCAAGTGCGCCAACTGGAGCAGGAACTCAACAGTAATCTCTTCGAACGCCTCGGTACGCGCATTTCTCTTACCACTGCGGGTAAAATTTTCGCCGAATATGCCGAACAGATTCTAGAACTCAGAAAAAGAGCGCAGGATGCGATTAACGAACTCGAACGCGTTCCCCGCGGCGAGTTGGTGATTGCGGCCAATGAAGCGACTTGCATCTATGTATTGCCCGAAGTGTTTTCGGATTACAAGAAGTTGTATCCGAACGTCCAGCTATTAGTGGACCGGTCCTATGGATCGCGGGTGGTGCAGGCGGTGCAGGATAACCTCGCCGACTTTGGCATTACGCAGTTGCCAGTGCAGGAAAAGAAATTGCAAGTGGTGAAGATATTTTCGGACGAAATCAAGTTACTGACGCCGGCGCGCCATGCGCTGGCGGATCGGGACCGGGTGACGGCCCGCGATATCGTGGGCTTCCCGTTGCTGCTGCCGAAGACCGGCACCACGCGGGCCCGGTTGAACCAGTGGCTGGAGCCGGTGGAAGATGAGTTGCAGGTTTCCATGGAACTCGACTCGACCGAAATGATCAAGCGTTTTGTGATGGCGGGGTTAGGCTTGTCGTTTTTGGCCAACTCGCACATCCAGGAAGAATTGCAAGCCGGCCGCGTACGGGCCGTGAGCCTGGGGCCGGAAGCGATGATCCGGCGGCTGGGGTTGATTTACCGGAAGGACAAGGCGCTGTCAAAAGCGGCCTTGGGTTTCATCCAGGTGATCTCGGAGAAAGCCAGCCAATTCGATTTGGCGGCCGCCCAAGGGGATGCACTGGGGGCGGGCTTGCCCGTCGCCGGTTAAGGATTTCGCGAAGACTTTAGACGAGGTGCCGTGTCGACACAAACGATCCGCCAAAGCACGATTTTGATTTCCGCCGGGAAGCGCACTAGCGTGTACTCGTCTTTGGACCAAGTACCCCCGGCCTTGAAGCATCAGCTAATGGCCTCTACGTCCGGCGCCAACTCTGCCACCATTCTGCTGGCCGATCGCGCCGGCCGCGAAGAGATTGTCCGCGCCTTGCGCGGCATGCCGAGCCACATTCAGTCTCGGCTGATGTCGCCCAAACTACCCTGGACCGAAGCCTTCGCCCGCAAGCAGGCCGCGCCCCGCGCCTCGCATGCGGCGCGCGGCACGACCGCCGAATCGGTTCCCTTGCTTAAGGCCCGGAATCGGTCCGTTTGGCGCCGCATCGATCTTCGGGCCGCCGCCTTCTGGGCGCGCGAACGTTGGCCGGAACTGCTGCTGCCGGTGGGCGTCGCCATCGGCCTCTGGGCGCTCCTGGCTACGTAATCTTCATGGATCTGGTTTACCTCAAGGCTCTGGCGATGGGCATCGTCGAGGGGCTCACCGAATTTCTCCCTATCTCTTCCACCGGCCACCTCATCCTTGCCGGCAGCCTGCTCGATTTCCAGGGTGAAAAAGCCAAGGTCTTCGAGATCGTCATCCAAACCGGAGCCATTCTGGCCATCCTGGTCGAGTACCGGGCGCGCCTGTTGGCGGTTCTGGCCGGGCTCGGGCATCAGGAATCGGCCCGCCGTTTCGTTAGCAATGTCCTGGTCGCTTTCCTGCCGGCCGTCGTGCTGGGGTTGGCTTTCGGCAAGCTCATCAAGTCCTACCTCTTCCACCCCGTGCCCGTCGCCTGCGCCTTCATTGCGGGCGGGTTTGTGATTCTCTGGGCGGAGCGCCGGCGGCATCAGATCACCATCCACCACGTGGACCAGATGGGTTGGGCCGACGCCCTCAAGATCGGCTTCGCCCAATGCCTCGCGCTGGTGCCGGGTACCTCCCGTTCCGGCGCCACCATTATTGCGGGTTTGCTCTTCGGCTGCTCCCGCCAAGCGGCCACCGAATTTTCATTTTTCCTGGCAATTCCGACCCTGATCGGCGCCGGCTTATATGAGGCTTACAAGTCCCGGGCTCTCTTTGAACGCGCCGACCTCGGCTGGTTCGGCCTCGGCTCAATCGCCGCCTTCGTCTCGGCCTTCCTCTGCATCCGCTGGCTGCTCCGCTACATCAGCTCCCATGACTTCACCATCTTCGCCTGGTACCGCATCGCCTTCGGCTTTGTCATCCTCGCCACCGCCTACTCCGGCCTCATCAACTGGTCCGCCGCCTAGACGCGATTTGCTTCTGGAGGCTCTGGACGAGCGCCACCTCGGTGCTATGAGGTTCTCATAAATGTTTTTCAAGCCTCCTCCAGGACTTAGCCAGTTGGATCGGCTCACACCGTCGCGCCTTCGAGTTCTTCGGCGGCGTCACCGCGTTGACGGTGCCGGATAATCTGAAGTCGGCGGTGACCAAGCCGAGTTACTACGAGCCGCAGTTGAACCGCACTTACGAAGAGATGGGGGACCATTACGGCACGGCAATTCTGCCCGCGCGACCCTATCGCCCTCGCGATAAAGCCAAGGTGGAAGCCAGCACGAGTTTAAAGTTAGCGGCTGGCGACGACGAGGCGAGCGTCGGGGTCGCTAACCGGCGTCGCGTCGGACGGCGCGTAAGCGGACGGGGACTCGGGCAGGTTCAGCGACCACCAGCGGACCGCTTCGCTGCGGGGCCATTCTGGGATTCCGGCTGCACACTCAATGCCCTCCGCCAGTTCCTGCGCGCTACGCGGACGGTGGTCAGGGTCCTTGGCCAGGCAGCGGAGAATCAACGCTTCGAGCTCCGCGGGGATGGGGGTTTCCACGCGCTCGGACGGCGGCACGGGCGTCTTTTGCACGTGGGCCAAAGACATCGCCGTGGGCGTGGGTTCGCTAAATACCAACTGCCCGGTAAGCAGAAAATAAGCGACGCAGCCCAAGGCGTAGATGTCGGCCCGCTGGTCGACGCTCTCGGTGCCCAAGGCCACCTCGGGCGCCATATACGCCGGCGTGCCGGTGGCTTGGCCTTCCAAGGTCATTAGGGTGGCGCCGCTGCTCGAGGTGAGCGTCTTCACCAGGCCGAAATCGAGTACTTTGGTGAAGTCATAATTCTGGCCTAAGCGGCAAAGAAAAAGGTTGGTGGGCTTGATATCGCGATGCACCAGCCCCCGGCGATGGGCCTCTTCGAGCGAATCGCAGGCTTGGCGGATGATCTTGGCGACGCGGCCGGGCGGCAGCGGGCCAAAGCGTTCCACGATGGTTTGCAGGTCCAGCCCGTCGAGCAGTTCCATCACGTAGAAGAAGCTGGAATCGCGCGACATGCCGAAATCGAAGAGCGCCACCGTGTGCGGCGAGCGCAAGCTGGCCGTGGCGCGGGCCTCTTTCTCGAAGCGGCGGCGCAGGATTTCGGCTTGCCGGCCATCTTGGTTGGCGAGCACTTCCGGACGAATGATCTTGATGGCCGCGTCGCGCTGCAACATCTTATGCCGGGCGCGCCACACCTCGCCCATCCCGCCTTTGCCGATCAGGAAATCGAGCTGGTAGGAGCCCATCTCCTCGGCCTTCTGGCCGGCCAGATGCATGCTAAACATGCGTTGGTTGAAGAAGTAGCTCCAAAAAACCGCCACCGCCAAGGGCAGCAGCCAAATGATGAGACGATTCATCGGCAACGGTTCAAAGCCGTACACCTGCAGATTGACCCAGTAGGCCAGCGGCCACATGGACGCCGAAATCAGCGAAGTGGCCAGCTTGAGGCCGGGTGGGCTGGGAATCAGTAAGCCATTGATAACAATCCACAAAGCGACAACAGAGGTGCCCCGAACCACTTGGTCTTGATGATTGATGCTGGTCTCAAACGACGCGCACATAAAGGCACCCGCCGCTTCAAACAAACCGCCCAGGTAAATCAGCGTCAACTTGGAGAACCAGTTAAATCGGTTCGCGGCAGCAAAGCCCACCGTGAGGAAAAAGGTAAACAGGGCCGTCAGCCGTAACAAGGGTTGGGCGAGTGCCGAGCGCACTTCGGGCTGAAGGTAACCGTCCAGCAAGATCATCGCCACCGTAGTGATGGCGAAAAGATTCGACATCCAGCAGAGGCGCGTGGCGGCTTGGTTCACCAACTCCGGCGGCATGACAAAGTGCAGCCGGCCCACGCCCTCGCCGGTGGCGTTGGGCGTACTTGCCGCTTGAACTACGGGCATAGGTTCACCTTCGATTGGCCCATATAAATAGGATACAGCTTCCATTAAAAAAGATTCCTGAAGCTCTTTCTTACTCACGCGAGATTTCGAAGAAATCCAGCTCACGGCCATTGGCACCAATTTGGCGGATGCGCAGTTTTTGTGCATCGGCGTCGACTTGCGTGAAGGAGTGTTGCCGGGCTTCGAAGCGCGCGGTGAAGGGCAGCCAGGTATCCGGACGGGCGGTTTGCGACCCATCCACCAAACCCGCTCCGCCGGCGCCGGTAAGCACATAGATGACGCCGCGGGGGTCTCGAATGGCTTGGCCGGGGAGACGCTGTTGAGCCCCGAGGGGCGTGGGGTAGGGGTCGGCCGCGAAGCGAATCGGATGGGTGCGCTGGTAGTTGTGGACGTGGCCCGAGAAGACGATGGCCACGCCTTGGGCTTCGAAGATGGGGGCCAGCACGCGCAGGCGCTGGTGTTCAGCGTGTTTGCTGGAGGAGTGGAAGGGCGCATGGTGGAAGACGACGAACTTCCAGGGGGTGCGAGCTTGAGCGAGGTCGTTTTCGAGCCATTGGCGGAGGTCGGGGCGGGTCCAGTCCATGACGTGGTTGGAGTCGAGGATGGTCCAGTGGACGGGGCCGAAGTCGAAGGAGTAGTTCGCCGCGCGGGGGAATCTG
>Ga0209591_10000591_pt1 | contig 46875 bp, 50 predicted proteins | sample MAT01_FD_187207 | JGI IMG/M metagenome (GOLD analysis project Ga0209591, IMG submission 187207) | Freshwater microbial communities from Lake Fryxell liftoff mats and glacier meltwater in Antarctica - MAT-01 (SPAdes) (version 2) | ecosystem: Environmental > Aquatic > Freshwater > Ice > Liftoff...
AAAGAGGTGCGAAAACAAAAAAGACCACGTGTTTGTGGTATGGTGTTGGAGAAATTATTAACTTAATTAAGTGTTCGGATTCGGGGGTGTTTGTAGGAATTCTGTCTACATTACATGGTACCACAGATAATTTACAGTATCAATAATCCGTAATCATACCTATTTTGGGCGACATCGCACTCTCAAATAACGATACTTGAAGACTCAAGAAAATTTCTTACGTTGTAGGAAATATTTCTCTTTTGTTTACCGTTTACCTCCTGTTACCCAATGCATTTCTTAGGGTTTCTGCGTCAGAGTATTCAAGTTCGATACCTGTCGAAAGCCCGCGACCAAGTAGGGACACTTTGAGACCCTGTGTCTTGTATGGGGACAATAATTCGTTAATGTAATTTGCGGTATTCTCTCCGTCAGCGTTTGCACTCATTGCGAGAATTATTTCTTTGAGACCGTTTTCAATTTTTTTCTCTACTTGCTGGACAAGCTCGCGGCTCCTAACTTTTCTTTCTGGTTCTGTTTCAAGGATTGGAACGATACCCCCAAGTACAAAATAAAACCCATCAAAAGAGCCACTCTTTTCAAGACTTTCGAGGTCACTGTCGCGAGAAACAACAGCAAGAAGGGAAGCATCTCTATTTTTATCTAAACAAATTGAGCACACGGATAAACCACCTGCATTTCTACTAAAAATTCTAAAACACGATGTGCAAGTAAGAGTATTCGCTTTTAAATTCTCCAAGGCACGAACAAATTCTCCCGTGAGGTTTGGTGGCTGCGTAAGTAAAAAATAGACAAAACGTTTGGCCTGACGAGGCCCGATGCCTGGAAATTCTGAAAATATTTCGACAAGTCGATTGAAGGAGTTCATTTAAATTTAATAAAAATTAAGTAAATTTTGAAAAGAATATGTTTATATTTCTACAGATCAGCAAATTCCTTTTCTGCCCCACCGAATTCGCTCTTTGTCATGCTTTGAAACGTAACCTTCTTGTCATTAAAGAAGAGTTCAACCTTGCCCGTTTCCCCGTTCCTGTGTTTTTCAATGAGAATTTCAGCAATATTGTTTTTTTCAGCTTGCTCTTTGTACTTGTCCTCACGATGAATAAACATAACCACGTCAGCGTCCTGTTCAATCGAACCTGAATCTCGAAGGTCAGAAAGACGAGGGCGCCCACCGCGCTGTTCGACAGCACGGGAGAGTTGGGAGAGAGCAAGGACGGGCACATCAAGCTCGCGCGCAAGATTTTTAAGTGATCGAGAAATCTCGGTGACTTGTTGTACGAGGTTGTCGTTTCCACGAGATGATGTTGGGACCATAAGTTGGAGATAGTCAACAATCAGGAGTTTCAGACCTTTTTCGCTTTTGAGACGACGTGCAACAGAGCGCATCTTGAGAATATTATTACCTGGTTGGTCGTCTATATAAATGGGTGCTTTAGAGAGTTCGTCGAGTGAGCGGCGGATGGATTCAAATTCGTCTTCACGACTCAGCTTTCCAGTGCGAAGTTTCCACGCATCTACGTCGGATTGTGATGCGAGCATTCTATCGACGAGCTGCTGAGAACTCATTTCAAGTGAAAAAATTCCAACGGGGGTATTGTGTTTAATTGCAGACTGACGAGCAATATCGAGTGCAAGAGAGGTTTTTCCCATAGAAGGTCGAGCTGCCAAAATAATCAAATCTGACTTCTGAAAACCAGAAAGTTTGTTGTCGAGCTCAACAAAGCCTGTGGAGACACCTCGCAGACCTTCTTTTGAATTGTGAAGTTTATCAAGACGTTCCCAGGCTTCTGACAGTTCATCCTTGAGTTCAATAAACTTATGAACCGAGGAAAAGTTTGTCACATCAAAGACATGTTTTTCTGCACGGTCAAGAACTTCTTCGAGCTCAGTCGATTCTTCGTAGCCCAAATTCGAAATATGTTCGGCTGCCTCAATGAGCCGGCGCATCATGAATTTTTTTTGTACTATTTCGGCGTAATATTTTGCATTCGATGCGGTTGGAACACCTTGTACGAGCTCCGCAAGGAAAGTCGAACCGCCGATATGATCAAGCTGACCTCTTTCTTTAAGGTGAGCGGACACGGAGAGCAGGTCAATCGGGTTACTTCTTTTAAATAAATCGAACATGGCACCAATAACAATCCGATGCTTTTCTGAATAGAAAGAATCCTTGGTGATGATGTCAGTGATTTCAAACATCGAATCCGGACGCTGCATAACAGACCCAAGAAGAGCCGCCTCCGCGTCAAGATTTTGTGGAGGAATTCGGAGTGTGTTCCTGTTGTCTCGAGTGTTCGCCATGCTTCCCATAGTAGCAGAGCGCGGAGTGTAGTTTGTGTTGCTTCTTTGCATAGTTAGTTTACAAGATGTTTATAGCTTTGAATCAAAAGATAGTATCGAACGATGAATTCGAGACCCGTCAATACTGTCATCAATAAAGTAGCCCTTATTCTCTAGGTCAATTCTAATTTCATCCGCAGCATTCCAATCCTTTTCAGCCCGCAACATTTGTCGTTTCTTTGATAATTCATTGATCTCATCCGGAATGTTGTTTGTGTGGGTTGCAAGGTCAGTCAGGCGAAGCCCCAGAATTTTGTCAAAATCAGAAATGATTTTCGCATCGCAGCGACCCGCAGCAATTTCACCAAGGGTTTTGTGAAGTAGGACAATACACTGTGGAGTGTCCAAATCGTTTTCAATGCAAGATCTTAATTCAGTTCTAATTTTCTTTTCAGGAGACCCTCCTCCAAAAAATGTTTGGGATATCCTTCCTAAACTAATTTTAGATTTTTTAAATCCAGTAATTTTTCTTGCAATTGATTCGAGGGTGTTTTTGGCCGCAGTTACTGCTTCGAAGCTAAAATCCATCGGTGTTCGGTAGTGAGCTGTTAGAAGCCAGTATCGGTAGGCAAGGGGATGGACGAGGTGTTCTTCGAGGTTGTTGAGACGAATAAAATTACCTTCAGATTTTGCCATCTTTGCATTCCCAACATTTACAAAAGCGTTGTGGAGCCAAAAACGTGAAAAAATTTTGCCTGTAGCTGACTCTGACTGTGCAATTTCATTATTGTGGTGCACAGGAATGTGATCAATGCCGCCAGTGTGAATGTCTATGGTCTCACCAAGATACTTCATAGACATTGCTGAACATTCGATATGCCACCCGGGGAAGCCCGTACCCCATGGAGATCCCCATTCCTGTTCCCTTAGGATTTCTGGCAACGAAAACTTCCATAAGGCAAAATCTGTCAGACTTTTCTTTTCTGGGTTTATGTTTATCCGGGATCCTTTTTCTAGATTTGTGAGATTAATATGTCCGAGTTTTCCGTATTCTTTAAAAAGGGTAGTGTCAAAATATATTCCGTCAAAGGTTTTGTATATAAAACCTTTCTTTTCAAGAGCCTGGATTAATTTGATTTGTTCAGGAATATGTTCAGACGCCTTTGGAAAAATAGTTCCTTGCGTTAGGATATTTAGTTTTTTGAGGTCGTCAAAAAAAGCCGCGGTGTAAAAATCCGCAATCTCGGTCGCTTTTTTGCGTTCTCGTTTCGCCTCTTCTTCAACCTTGTCGAGGCCGGTATCACTGTTACTTGTGAGATGCCCAACATCGGTGATATTTATTACCTGTGTAACTTTAAAATTTGTGTACTCAAATGCTCGTCTAAGTGTATCTGCAAAAACATATGCTCGAAGGTTACCGATGTGTGCGTAATGGTACACAGTTGGGCCACAGTGATACATGCCAACTTTCTTATCAGGAGATGAAATGAAGTCCTCAACTTTTTCTGAAGAAGTATTGAATAGTCGCATCAGAATATTTTAGCATGGCAAATATAATTTACCTTGCTATCACTGGAATAAGGTCACTATTGTTTGACTCTCGACACGTGCTTTGAGACAATAGAAACACACATGTTGGCGACAAGAAAGCGATTACTCTATTCAACACTTACTCTCCTAATAATAGGAGCTTCTTTTTTTATTGGCTACAGAATGGGGAATGTGAGTGGTGCTGGCGTACCACCTGAGCTTACAGTTAAAAATTCCTTGCCCACCGACAATATCCAGGCTGATTTTTATCCATTTTGGAAAGCCTGGCAGTTTCTGGATGAAAAATTCGTACCGTCGTCAACATCCACAGTTGTTACACTTTCAGATCAAGAAAGGATATGGGGGGCGATTAGCGGAATGGTGGATTCTTTGGGTGATCCATATACTGTTTTTTTACCGCCAGAAGAAGCTAAGATATTTGAAAGTGACATCAGCGGTAATTTTGAAGGTGTTGGTATGGAAATCGGGGTCCGCGATGGCATATTGACTGTTATCGCACCACTCAAGGGTACGCCAGCTTTCCGTGCAGGCATCAAACCCGGAGACAAGATTCTCAGAATTGATAGCACGGTTACAGAAAAATTAAATACCGATCAGGCGGTAAGACTTATTCGGGGTAAGGTTGGGACAAAGGTGGTCCTTACTGTTCTACGAGATAAATCAGACACACCCATCGAAATTTCTGTAACTCGTGCCGTTATAGATATTCCCACAATAGAAACAGAGCTTCGCGCAGATGGAATCTTTGTCATTCGACTTTACAGTTTCTCAGCTAATTCGCCTGACCTTTTTCGAAACGCCCTTAGGGATTTTGTTCGCACAGGTTCAGACAAGCTGATTCTTGATTTGAGAGGTAATCCAGGAGGTTTTCTTGAGGCCTCCGTAGACATGGCAAGTTGGTTTTTACCAACAGGCAAGGTTGTAGTAAACGAGTCATATCGAGACAGCGAGGAGCCAGTTGTTCATCGAAGTCGAGGCTACGATATTTTCAGCAGTAAACTTAAAATGGTAGTACTTATTGATCGAGGCTCTGCCTCAGCAGCAGAAATCCTCGCGGGGGCGCTTTCAGAGCATGGTGTTGCGAAGCTTATCGGTGCAACATCCTTTGGTAAGGGCTCAGTTCAAGAACTTTTAAGGATTACCCCCGATTCTTCTCTTAAGGTAACAGTGGCCCAGTGGCTGACGCCGAATGGAAATTCTATTTCAGCCGCTGGTCTAAAGCCAGACATTGAGGTCATCCCAACAGAAGATGACATAAAAAATGGCCGTGATCCGCAACTTTTGTCAGCAGTTCAATTTTTACTGAAATAACAATTCAAACATGAAAGTAATATTCAAAAAAGATCTTGCAAAAATTGGCAAAAAACACCAGGTAAAAGATGTTTCTAATGGTTATGCAGTTAATTTCCTCATCCCTAATGGGTACGCAGTAATGGCTACCCCGGAGACTGAAAAAGAGGTGGCAAACCTTAAGGTTGCAATGGATGTTGAAAAAAATGTCCAGAGCAGTCTTCTTCAAAAGAATATGAAGGTAATTTCCGAAAGCAGGCTAAAAATTTTTGGTAAGGCAAACGAAAAGGGTCATTTATTTTCTGGAATTCACTCTGAACAAATTCTTTCTGAATTACAGAAGCAGATGCATATTATGCTACCTCCAGACTCAATACTTATTGAAAAGCCATTAAAGGAAATCGGGGAACATAAGATAGAGATTAGTGTGGGGGATAAAAAGGTTTGGTTGGTTGTAGAAGTCACTGCTCATTAACAAAAATCCCACCGAATGGTGGGATTTTTGTTTAAGCAATGTGTAGGATTTTTTTGATTTTAGACCTTCCATCAAAATGAGTTCGTCGTGTCTGGGAAATGACAACTTTGCCTTCCTTGAGAGCGTAGAGAGTGTGGTCTGAACCAGTTCCAACATTTCGACCAGGAAGGACGTCGGTCCCTCTTTGACGCACAATAACAGCACCTGCCTTCGCAAATTCACCAGAATTTACCTTAATTCCAAGGTATTTTGGATTTGAGTCTCTACCGTTTTTTGTTGAGCCACCGGCCTTTTTTGTTGCCATATGTTTGGTATAATTACTGAATGAGTATACTTGATGGCAGAAAAAAAATCAACATACTGGTTTTGCTTGTCATCTGTGTTGTATTGGCCCTTTTTTTAGCTCTCGGAGGACTAAAAATGTCCCGATACACAGCCAAAAAACAGCCTTTAGCTATTATTATGCCGAATGCTTCCTTATCTAGGCCGGCCGAAGGCAATAGAATAGGGGATAGGGTTACGGCCGTGGGGGTTGTGGGCTCAAAAACTGGTAAAAAGTATCACCTTCCTAGTTGTCCCGGCGCCAAAGCTATTGCAGAAAAAAATATAGTCTATTTCCAAGATATTGAGGCGGCTGTACGGGCTGGATACGAACCAGCTCAAAATTGTAAGGGACTCAATACAAAAAAACAATGATTGTCGTTGATATAGAAACAACTGGTACAGATGCCCACAAACACTCGATAGTAAGTATCGGTGCAGTTAACCTGGATAAACCCTCCGAGCAGTTCTACGAAGAGTGCCGTGTGTGGGATGGTGCCCACATTGACTCAGCGGCACTTGATGTAAATGGCTATAGTGAGGACGCAGTAAAAGATCCTACAAAACAAGAAGAAGGGGATGTCGTTAGGGGTTTCTTTGCCTGGCTTGAGGGTAGGGAAAACCAACTTTTAGCCGGCCAAAATCCAATGTTTGACCTTGGCTTTCTTCAAGCTGCAGCCGCCAGACACCATATTGATTTTAGGATTGCACATAGGTCTTTAGATTTGCATACCATGACGTATTTTCATATGGTGAAGAGAGGTATTGAGCCACCTATGAAAAACAAGAAAACTGATATAAATTCCGACGGCATAATGAATTATGTGGGTATTCCAGCCGAGCCAAAACCGCATATTGCACTTAACGGTGCTCTTTGGGAGGCGGAGGCCTTCTCTAGGTTGCTTTTTAATAGATCCCTTTTATCCCAATTCTCACAATTTCCTATTCCGTGGCATTAATTTTAGTCTGAGCACACAAATTTTCTCGCAAAGATCGCCGTTTTTGGTATGAATTGAATTTGGTTTTCTTTAATTATATGGCTATAAATAAGGATTTTATGGCACATCGTTATACAACAAAATTTGCATTTTGTCATTGACAAGGGTGGGAGAATATGCTAATATATTAATGTTGCTCAGTTGTAATGACTGAGCTTTTGTTTTGAAAGGGATTATTTCTAATCTGGCAAAAACCAAAAAATATATGATAAATATCACTGCACTTGGACTCTATATGTTGCTTAGCGGTATTACTGGTAATCCAGGCGCCGTTGATGCTCCTAATATGACCGAAACCCAAATCCTTGTTGAACGAAAAGAAGAATCAGCAAATCAAATTGATAGGGATATTGAAGCTCATGTTCGCGATTATTTTGCCGATGAACCTATTCTTGCTGAGATCGCGCGTTGTGAATCTCATTTTACTCACTACACAAATAGCGGAAAGGTTTTGCGAGGACGTGTGGTTCCGGAGGACGTTGGTGTGATGCAAATTAACGAAACATACCATCTCGAACAGTCGAAAAAGCTTAACATTGATATTTACACCCTTGAAGGTAATCTAGACTATGCACGTTACCTATATGAGAAACAAGGTGCTCGTCCATGGTTAGCTTCATCTCCGTGTTGGTCAAAAGCGAAGGAGCTTGCTGTAAGGTAATCAAAAATCTAAATCAGCCACGATTGTCTGGTAAACAAAAAGACCCACTTGGGGTCTTTTTGTTATGTCATTTTTTTGAACCAGATTTGATATAGAAATTTTAGCTTACAGAGGACAGGGGATGGATTTTTTAAATGTTTAGGGGCACTAGTTCATTTATGACGCAACGTCGCACAATATATGTTTTGCGACACTAAGTACTGGGTTACGAAGGTAATTTTTTAAAACCACTTCCCCACAGTAAAATTTAGAAAATTGGTTTGAGTATGTAGGTGTTACTAGATTTATTATTCTGATTCGGAAAATATTTCTTTCGCTCTCTCCCAGAATTCTGGATGATTATTTTCTTTCATGAAATACCACCATTCGGCACCCCATAAATATTGCTCAGCAAAACCTGTATTTTGGGCAAAATTAATAATTTTGTTGAATTTATGGATATCCATTTGTTCAAGTGCTGTATCTATTGGTGTCTCCACAATTGGTTGCAAAAGCCATGGTTCGGTTGAAAGTTCAATCAAAAGAGATTCTTTCTTGCCAAAGAAGAGTTCAACCACGTTTCTTTTTATTCTAAAAAATCCTGGAGTAATTGGATATCGGATTTGGCCGAAATGGTGATTCCAGATATATAGATAGACGCTTGAACCGAACAAATCACCAGAACGATGCGCTTTGTACCATAAACTCAATTCACCGCTGTCGGTAACTAAAATTTTGCGATTCGGATCAAGTGATCGAACAAGTTCAATTTCCTTGTTAAGAAAATCTTCGTCGAGAAAATCTCCGCAGTGACTCTTTGCAAAAAATGTTAAAAACGGTTCATTTTCAATTTGCCAATATAAAACTGCGGGTGATTTTTTGTATCTATTAACCACAGCCGTAATGTATTCGAGCAGTTCTTCGCGTTTTTGTTCAACAGGAAGGTTTGTAGCCCAGCTCGGCTCATGGCATTCTGGCCAGCCAGGCAAGCGTCGACCGACAGCAAAAACAATTTTTGCATTATGCTTCTCTGCTTCAGTAATTTGATAATCAAGCTCAGACCAATTAAATAAATTATTCTCAGGTTCAGTAATATGCCAATGGGCTGAAAAACGAAATCTTTTGATGTTAAGGTCATTCAAAAGCTCGTCGTAAACCTGTTTCCAGTCTAGTTTAAGTTCACGTGAATGGAATACACTAAAAGATACCCCGTACTTAATTTTTTCCGGAATATTCCTTAGTGAAGCAAAATAAATAATGCCGATAATGAAAAGGGTAACGATAAAAAAATTTTTCATATAAACAAGATAAAGAAACCAATTACAATTAAACCAGTTGCCAGCGACTTGTGCAGAAATTCATGTTTGTGAACTTTTTCTTCAAAATACTCTGGCATTGCTCTGTGAAAGAAAATCGCAAAGATCAGAAGAAAAACATACTGTAGCGCGGTAAGTGCATTAACGATCGCGACGTTTCCACCCTTGATAGCAACAAGTACAAAAAGAAAGCCGATTGCACCCATAACCTTATTCCCTACCACCAATAAACCCTTGCTTGGTTTTTTGGGCTTATTCCAATCCTCTTTAACTGATTTCCAGATTTTTGGAACAAGGAGAAGCATGAGGGCTAAGACAACATTTGCCATTCGTGACCAAAAAAATCCGTTAACAAACGACTCGGAAACAAAAACTAGTTTTATTAATGCAGCAGAGAGACCGAAGAAAATTCCGGAGCCGGAAAGTAGTAAAAATGATCTTAGTGAAAATTTAAAGTGTGAAATAAGAAGCATTCCTGCTGTAAGTACGGTAAAGCCAAGAATGAAGTGACCGGGTAGCTCGTCATCTAAAAGTAGTGCCGCACAAAGAAATGCTGATATTGCTGATACCCCACCGATCACGGGTACAACTTCTGACGGATTTGAATCCTCAAGAGATTTATACAAAAAATAAATCGAGAGGATAAAGCTAACACTCATTGCTGAAACATACAAAATAGTGCTTAAGAGTGGCAGGGTAACTCCAAAGGGTATAGCAACTACAGCAAAGACAGATAAAAGACTAACATATAAAGAATATACAATTGGCTTCGAAACAATTTTTTTTGAAACAATAAAATGATCTGTCAGGACTACTGCCGCGTAAATAAACTGCCCAATTATGATGTATAAAACCCAATTGCTCATGATTCAATTTCTAGTGTATTAGTTTCACAAATATTTTTATAAACGTAAGCAGAGTGTCTGATCTTTCTTTGTTGGGTCACAAAATTGACCTCAATTAAGCCAAACCTCTTTTCGAACCCGAAAGTCCATTCGTAATTATCCATAATAGACCAATGAAGGTAGCCGCGAACATCAACTCCTTCTTGGATTGCGCGGTGGATTTGGGCCAAATGATCAACTATGAACTTCCCTCTTTGGGTATCTGTGGCATCCGCCAAACCATTTTCCATAATGTAGACAGGCTTCCCGTAGCCAATAAGCTCCCTCAAAACATGGTATATACCCTCTGGATATATACTCCACCCCATATCAGTTTTAGGAAGATCGAGGGTGCGACCAAGTAACATATAAAAATAATAATTAAGACCAATAAAATCCAAATGCTCCCGAGTTTTATTTAAAAATCGGTGATTTATCCAGTGATATAAAAATTTGGCCGCAAAAAAATTTATTGGATTTGGACCAACACTTTCAAACAGAACATTATCCTTCGCAACACCGACTTTAATATCAGGCCTGATTTTTTTTATTGCTACACTTGCAGCATTGTGGGCCTTAATGAGGTTGTTGCAAACGCTTATGTATGTGAATACATTCTTCTTAAATGGAGGCCAATATTTTCTAATGTACCCATTGTGCGCGTACCCAGAAGGTTCGTTTATTAGTACAACAAAAGAAACATCCCCTAAAATTTCTCTTGTAACAAACTCGGCATAATTTTTGAATCGTTCAATAGATCTACGGTTTTCAAAGCCACCGTCATTAGAAAACCAAAGTGGTAGTGTAAAGTGCCAGAGTGTTATAAAAGGTTCCAGTCCTCGCACCCGTAAAGCATTGATCACATTCCTGTAATGCTGTGCTTCTTTGAGGTCAAATTTACCTTCTTCTGGTTCAATTCTTGCCCACTCGACAGAGATTCGGTGGCTATTATGCCCAAGTTTTTGGGCAGTATTAAAATCTTCTTCGTAGCGATTGTACTGATCACATGCGGCACCACATGCTGGTACTTTTCCTTGACGCGCTGCTTCTGCCCAGTCGCAATTTTCGATACCCCCTTCGACCTGAAAAGAGGCTGACGCCGCTCCCCATAAAAACTTCTCTGGAAATCGTAAGGTGTGCTTCATGTATTTAATCGAGAAGTCCTTCCCACCATGAGTATGTAAAATGCATAAAAATATAAAGTGGACCGTAAATTGGCAACAACAAGAAAAACAGTATCGTATTAAAAACCTTCATTTAATTATATATTAGAAGTTCTTGCTAATAAAATCATTAACAAATGCGAGAGTAATCTGAAATGGCTGTCTAAGGTAATTTTCCCAAATCAAACTGATGAAGTTTGATAAACGAATAAAAAAATCTGAAACCTCTGGTTTTTTTATCCAGGTCAGTATATCAATATCGAACCAAAATTTAAGTAAAAGGATAGCAGCAATAATTAAAACAATAGTTGAAATGAAGCCTTTCTTTTTCATATTTTAGAGATAGAGAAGTGGATTTAAATATGCACGAATATCAGCGACAGGGATAATTGCATTTTTGCAGTTAATGCTATTTTCATATTTAACAATCTTAACACCTTGTGACGCATAAACGCCAAAATGAAGGTGCGGACCGGTACTAAACCCTGTGTTTCCGCTATAGCCAATAACTTCACCGTTAGCTACCCTTTGACCCGGAACTGCCTTAATGAGGCTAAGATGAGCGTAGAGGCTTGAAAGACCGTTGTCGTGTCGGACAAGCACCCATTTGCCATAAGAGAAGCAACCCGGGACCAAATCAGTATTTCCAACACCCTCAACAGTACCTGACTGAGCTGAGAGAATTTTTGTGCCAGTCGTAGCCCTAAAATCTACACCGTTATGCCCTTTACCATTGTACGCGTTTGTAGATTTAGAAAATTCTGTTTCGCCAAACTGTTGGGTGATGAACACATCTTCAAGTGGCCATGCCAAAATCCCCTTACCTGCGCTTGGGTAGCTTGTGGGGCTAATGATGAACTTGAGCTGGCTCTCGTACTGGTTTAATTCTTGCCTGAATGCCTCACTGAGTCGCTTTTTTTCCTCGAGCTGGAGCTTGTATGCTGTTTCTTTATTTTGAGTTTCAGAAAGAAGCTTTGCTTTTTCTGTTTTATTTATATCTGCAACCTTCTTCTGATCTTCGAGTGTAACCTTAAGACCAAGAAGGTTCGACTTCTTAGCCTCAGTTGCGTTTTTCTTTTCTGCTAATTGCTTTTTAAGTTCTCTTACGGCCCCAATGTTACCCTTAAGCGCTGTTTGGAATCTAGTAAGTGCCTCAATTTCATTCCAAATATCGGCGGCCTTCTCGTACGTTAAAAGGATTTCAACCATAGAAAAATTCTCGGCTTGGTTTGAAGCACGGATAGCACCACCGAGTGCTGATTGGCTCGTTTGGATTTTCTTCTCGCCCTCAACAATCTCTGATTCTAGCTCGGCAATACTTAGATTTGTTGCGCTAACTTGGTTTTGAGTAACTTCAAGTTCTTTTGATAATTTATTTCGTTGAGAGTCTAGTAGTGTGATAGTGCTTTTTAGTGTCTGGCCTTCTTTTGCTGTTTGTTGAATTTGTGTATCAAGTTGCTTTATTTCTTTATTGAGTTGCTCAATTTTTGTATTTCTGTCGGTGATATTTTTTTTAATTGTTTCAATTGCTTCAGTATCTGCACCTTCTGCATTTTTAAAGCTGGCCCCAACAAAAATAACAAGGAATGCGAGAGTGAGTAATAAATTCTTGTTGAATTTTTTTGCCATTATTCTTCAAGGGCCTTGAGGGCGTACGTTAGTCGTTTAATACTATCCCTTGCTCCAAGGAGTGAAATCAGAGTAAACGGGTCTGGAGATTTGTTTTTTCCAGTAAGAGCAAACCGAATTGGCCAAAGTACTGCACCTCTGCCGTGTTCGGTGGCATAGTTCCACACAAGGGCCCTTATACCCTCACTTTCAGAAAAACTGCTTTCCGGTGCCGCTTCCAAAATTCCAATGATCTCGCGTAAAAATTCCCGTGTTCTTTCTGAGTCACTCTCGTCACGCCAAAGTAGATCCTTACTATCATAACTTGGCACTTCAAAAAGATAATCAAAATCCCCGGCATCAAAAAGCACGGTAGCGTCAGAGTATACATCAATCCTATCTATTAATGCAGGAATTAATTTTATGAGTAATTCGTCAGAAATTTTCCAGGAATTCTTTTGGAATGCAGTTGATTTTTCTATAAAATCTCGGATCCTTGCCGCGACTTCTTGGTGGGGTTTTCTTTTTAAATACTCTCGATTGACCCAGCGTAATTTTTCCTCACTATATACCGCCCCAGCTTTTTGAACACTCGCAATATCAAATCGCTTAATCAGATCAGGTATGGTAAAAAACTCTTCCTCGGTTCCAGGGTTCCAGCCCAGCATTGCCATGTAGTTAATAATTGCCTCAGGAAAATAACCCTGATCCTTGAAGTATTTAAGGGAAATTTTTTCTCCATGTTTTCGCTTTGATAATTTAGTCCGATCCCCGGCGAGAATGAGTGGTAAATGAGCGTATACTGGCCGTGGTGCCCCTATAGCTTCTTGAATTAAGATTTGACGCGGGGTGTTAGAAATATGGTCCTCTCCACGTATAATATGAGTAACATTGGCCTCAAAGTCGTCGATAACAACGGCTAAGTGGTAGACCGGTTCAGTGAGACTACGAGCAATAACGAAGTCACCAAGTTCTGCTGTATCAAAAGTTATTTCTCCTCGAATAAGGTCAATAAACGAAAGTTTTTTATTGGGGTTTTTAAACCTGATTACTTCTTTGCGTTTAGTAGTGTCGCCGCCCGTGTCTTCTTTTGAAATATAGGCAAATCCATCCTTAATTATTTTTTCTAGATAATGACGGTATATTTCCCCTCTTTCTGACTGCCTAAGAATTTTTTCATTATCCCAATTTAGTCCAAGCCACTGAAGGTTTGAGATCAGCTCTGTTTCGTATTCTTTGGTTGAACGCTCCCTGTCTGTGTCTTCAACTCTAAATATAAAATCGCCGTGGTGTTGTTTTGCGTAAATGTAATTATAAATGGCTGTTCGAACATTCCCCATTTGAAGAAGACCTGTCGGGCTTGGTGGAAATCGTGTAATTATTTTTTTTTGATTTGGTTTGTTCATATACTAGATTTCGTGTTTCATAGCAATAGAGATAATTTCTTTGGCTATCAATTGAGCTGCGTCTGCTTTGAAAAAAGCCTTTGCCGCATTACCCATATTTGTTTTTTCTTGTTCATTACTCAAAAGACGGTCGATTTCGGACATGAGGATATGGGTAGTCACATTTGATTCTTCTAGCACAATACAAGCTTTATTTCTTGCGTATGCATAAGCATTTTTCCGCTGGTGATCTCCGTGTGATTCAGTAATAGGTATAAGTATAGATGGTAGCCCCCACGAGGCAATTTCAAAAATAGCAGATCCGGCGCGAGATACAACCAAACTTGATGCGCCGGCGGCCATCCTCATGCTGAGCTCATTTAGGTAATCAAATGCCTTATAGCGAGAATTGTAGCGATTATTAAATAAAATAGCATCTGCTCTTGATGTAATATCAGCAAAATTATTTTTGCCAGTCTGATGAATGATCTGATATTTTTCAACAAGCTGCGGCAAGGTGTCGACTATGATGTTGTTTATCATTTGAGCGCCCAGTGACCCACCTAGTACCAGAATCGTTGGAATGTCCTGGTTGAGCTTGAGAAACTCGTGTGCGCCGTCGGTAAGTGGTTCGGTAATTTCCTTTCGAACAGGGTTACCCGTTACTTGAACTTTTTCCTGTGGAAAAAATTTTCCCGCATCTTCAAAAGATACCGCAATTCTTTGAGCAAATTTTCCCGCAAATTTGTTTACACGACCAGGCACAGTATCTGATTCGTGGATAATAATAGGGATTCTGAATACTCGAGCGGCAATCAAAACCGGGAAACTTGCATACCCGCCCTTACTAAACACAACATCCGGGTATATAGAAAAAACTGTCCAAAGGGCAGTAAGAATACCCCAACCCGTTTTAAAAAAATCTAGGAAGTTTTTGGATGAAGAGTATAGACGCTTCTTTCCTGCAGAATTTTTTCTAAAAATAATGTTGTTGTCAAACAATAAAGCCGCGTTGTAGGGAGTGTCGGAAACATAGTAAAGCTGCGGCTGGAGGAGGCGGTATTCCTTTGAAAGCTTTTGAATTTCTTCAGCAATAGAAAGTATGGGATAAAAATGACCACCCGACCCCCCACCAGTAAATAGAATCTTCATTTTTCTTTAATAATTATTTAGATTACAGGTCAGTCTTTTGAAAACGAGAAATGTTGAGCACAATTCCTACTTCAGCGAGGGTCATAAAAAGTGCGGTACCACCATGACTAAAAAAAAGAAGTGGGATTCCAGAAATTGGTAACAGTCCTACCATTGCCCCAATATTAAAAAATGATTGGGTAACAATCAGTATAACAATTCCAAACGCCAACAGTCCACCAAAGGCGTCAGGCGAATTCATGGCTATTCTCATTCCGCGGAATGTAAAAAATATATACAGGAATATGAGTAATGTACTACCAACAAATCCGAACTCCTCGGCCATAACTGCAAAAATAGAATCCCCGATAGGTTCTGGCAAGAAATTAAATTTCTGAACGCTTTGCCCGAAACCGCGTCCAAACATTTGTCCAGAACCAATGGCAATGAGAGATTGGTTCAGTTGGTAGCTTGAGCCCTGGAGATTACGAGTGGGATTAATAAAAGTAACCAGTCGGTCACGTATATATGGCCTCGTAAACGCGACCACGGACAAACAAATAATTGCCAGAAGTAGAATGAGAGGTAAATGCTTCCACCTTCCACCACCCACCATATACATTGCAACCGCCGTACCACCCAAAATAATGAAGGTGTCGGTATCTGGCTGTCTGAGAAGAATGAGACCGACAAGTCCGCAAAGCAGAATGAGTGGCATAATTCCGAACTTAAAAATCTGTATGTTCTTTTTAACTCCTGAAATCCAGGCTGCAATATATATAATGAAACCAATTTTAAGGAATTCAGATGTTTGAACGGAAAATGAACCAATGATTATCCAACGTGATGCCCCACCGTGGGAAAAACCAATTCCAGGCACAAAAACAAGTAGTGTTAAGAATATTGATAATACAAAAATATACAGAGCATATTTTCGCCATAATCTGTAATTTATTTTTGAGGTGATAACACACGCCACGGTCCCAAGAAAAAGGCCAAGAAAAATCTGAGAAAAGGCGACACTTGCAAAGCTAGCACTAGTTCGAGCAAATAGACCAAGCGAGGCAGATAAGAAAATTAGAAAACCAGTACTAGCCAGTACGATTATTGAGATTAAGAACCCTCGGTCAAATCGATTCTCTCGTTTCATTAGATATAGTATCTCATACTGCTAAAGCCGTATGACAAAAGAACTTACCCCACTAAACCCAAAATCATTCCCATTACCGCAAAGACAACACCCAGAATCCAAAAACGCATTGTGACTTTGTGTGCTGGCCACCCATGTGCCTGAAAGTGGTGATGTATTGGAGCAACAAGAAAAACTTTTTTACCACGAAATTTTTTAGAGGCGACTTGAATAATGACTGAGGCAACAGTAATTACCAACGGAAGAGCTATCACGGGTAGGACTAATACCCCGTAGCCGTTCCCCAGAGAGTCTGTCATGAAGGCCACAACTCCAAGTGTTAACGTGAGACCCATCATGCCCGTGTCTGACATGTAGTACCGTGCTGGCGGAATATTGAACCACAGGAATGCAAGGATAGCGCCAACAACTGTGGCACAAAATGCGGCAAGGTCATACTGGGCCTGATAAAAAGCGATACCTCCGTAAGAAGCAAAAATTGCTGCAAAAATCCCACCAGAAAGGCCATCAATACCATCTATTACCCCTCCTGCATAAATGCCAAGCGTTACCAAAACAAAAAAAGGAATAAAAAATATGCCCAAAAATATTGGTCCGGTATCACCCGGCATTCCGAGGGTACTCACATCAAGTTTAAAATAAAACCATGAGGCACAGAAAAGGGCGATTACCCCAACAGACAAAAGTCTTTTTGATAAGGATAATCCCCCGCCGATATACGCGCCCTCTGGAACCTCGCGAGTTACTAAGTAGTCATCAATAAGACCAACAAATGCCCCGACAATCATTGTTGCTAATGGAAGCCAAGTTTGATTTCGAGAAAGGAAATCAAGGTTCATCAGTGTTTCGGTACCTACAACTCTTGCGAGAAACCAGATTCCAACACAGGTAATAAATGTGCTTGCCCATACAACAATACCGCCCATTCGAGGAGTTTTTTTAATCTCGTCTTTGTGTAATGAGGCAGATATGGTTGCTTCTTTGCCGTCAATAGTTTTAAAAACACTTTTCTTCTTCCACATTCGATGTTTGTAGAGTTGCGCTGTCACAATTGGTGTAATTCCAATCCCACAAATAAAAGCGAGGACAGACGGGAGAGTAACTTTTACAATATCGATAATCATATAATTTGCATTACTTATCCCCGAGCATTCTAATTGTGGCGTCTACTAACTGCTGCATGTCGCTAAACCTACCCTCGTATGTAGAACCAATAACAACCGCAATATATGGTCCCTCAAGCCCCGGTGAAAATGCGAGGATTAAATTTCCACCAGCTAAATCCGTATATCCAGTCTTTGAAGCCAAGACGCCCGGGACCCGCTCAACTGATGTATTGGTGTTTTTAATAATTTGGGTGCCGCCTTTTTCTGAAGTAACCTGGAGTTTTGAATGAGTTGTCGGTTCTAATATTTCAGGGTGGTTCTGCATAATAAAATCCATAAGTACCGCCATGTCTTTTGCATCACCATAGGCACCACTTCTTTCTGCATTCAAATCTAAACCACTATCATTAAAGAAACTGACTGATCCCAAACCGAGATCTTGAGCTCTTTTATTCATATACCCAACGAAAGAATCTCTAGGGTCAATTTTTTTGTTGTTTTGCACAAATTCTCCAGCAACTGAAGCGATCACATTTGCACCCGCATTGGATGAAGTAATAAGTGTGTGTGCGATCAGGTCTGAAGTGTTCCAGTTGTCATCTGCCTTGAGCTGTGAGTCATTTAGCCCAGCAAGGTACTCCCGAGCAATCCTGATCATAGAATGCTCTGGAAGGAGTTCTGTGGCTGCAAGCGCGGTCATAAGCTTTGTGAGTGATGCTAATGGCAGAACCTCGTCCCCATTTTTTTCATAAATAAAACGCCTATTTTGGACATCCCAGACAACCGCTGCCCGAGCAGAGAGGAACATGTTGTTATATGCCGTACTTGTCGGAGTCGAATGCTTAATAACTATTGGAATTACGACATCGTCAGTTTTTTTATATGGATTTTGTGAAAATGAGAACAAGTAGAAAACTACCACAATCACAACACCGACCACCCCGATTGCGATGAAAACTTTGTCGTTTTTCTGTTGTATATCCGTATTATCCATTTTCTTCTCCAGACGCAACCTCATTTTTCATAAAACTCTGCAAATCACCCTGAACGCTCGCGAAGTTGGGTAGTTCTTCTCTTTTTGTTACCCCAAGATGCGCTAAAAGTTCAAATGTTGGCTGATAAACGAAACTTCGAGTGTCGGTAGTATCAATCCGTTCAATCAACCCTCGAACCATAAGGTTCCTTATAATATAACCCGAATTGACCCCTCGCAGATAGTCTATGTCTCGTTTTGAAATTTGACCTCTGTAAATTATCAAAGACAAAACCTCTGAGCCCGCCCTACTTATATCTCTAGAAAGTTCCTCTTTTGTTATTTTTTTAATGACATCACTTTGTTCGGGTGAGGTGTAAAGCGAACACTGATCGTTGTTTTTTACAACAACAAGTCCCCTCCCAACAAGGTTTTCCTCAAGCTTTAGAATGGCGGTATTGATTTCGACTTCGTTTGTTTCAAAAAAAGCAGCAAGCTCTTTAATACTCACAGGCTCAGCCTTCCAAAAAAGTACTGCTTCAATTTTTGATTCCAATGACATGCTGAATATTCAGTTACTAACTATATTTTGGGACACCAATACTTTCTGTTTCAATATCTATATCACCAAAGGAACCCTTTTGCTCAACACGGATAATTCCGCGTCGAACGAGTTCGAGCATTGCCAGAAACCCAACTATAACATTAATTTTTTCTGATTTTCCGCCTGCAAAATCTTTGAAGTTCATTTTTAGACTTTGCTCAACTCTAGACGTGAGTCTTTCAATCATTTCTTCCAAACTCACAACCTTTTGAACAAGCACCTTTGGTAGGGTCTCGGCTCTTGGAATCTGAGCGATGACTTTTTGAATTGCGGCAACGATACTTACTTGTGAAATTTTTCCCGGGGAAAAAACTGTTTCAGCAAAGTCTCTTTTTTGTGGCGCGACTAATATTGTTCCGCCAAATATTTTCTGTAATTCAATTCCTGCCTCTCGTATGTTTTTATACATTGCAAGTCTCAGCTCAAGTGACCGTATATCGCCTTGCTCCTCTTGGGTCAAAATGAGGCTAGGTAACAGAGATTTTGATTTGATAAGAAGCAGTGTTGCCGCAACAAGAATAAAGTGAGCACTTTCACCCATCGGGAATTTTTCCTGTGACTCAATATAGCCAATAAAGTCATCAGTCACCTTGGCTAAGGAGATTTCATTTACCAGTAACTTTCTTTGCTCAATCAGGTCTAGCAAAAGGTTAAATGGGCCTTCAAAATTTTCTGTCTTTATCTCAAACCCCATTTAAATTTTTCTTAGTAAGAATAAAATTAAAGACTATTTACTTAAGGGAAATGCCAACAGCTTCTTCAATTGCTAAAATTTTCCTATTAGAAACAGTCCGCGCGTGCTCTGCTCCCGCGGTAAGAATTTCAATAAGTTTTTTAGGATCTGCATCAACTTCAGCTTTTTTATTTCTAAATGGTTCCACAAAGCGAGAAATGTTTGCAGCCAAAATCTCCTTCGACTCCTTATAGCCAATTTTCGCACCAACATACCTCTCTCGAAGCTCAGCAAGTTCAATCTCGTCCGCAAAAAGCTTGTGAAGGGCAAAAACCTTGCAGGTTTCGGGATCTTTTACTTCCTCAACACCCCTTGAATCTGTCGGTATTTTCATAACTGCGACCTTGATTTCTGTGTCAGTATCAAAAATCCCAATTGTATTGTTATAGCTTTTACTCATTTTCTGCCCGTCGGTACCTGGAACGATACCTACTTCATTGAGAATAAGGGGCTCAGGTAATGTAAAAACATCACCAAATATTTTATTAAATTTTTGAGCAGTATCACGAGCGATTTCGACATGCTGTTTTTGATCATTACCGACAGGTACTACGTGTGCATCATAAAGCAAAATATCTGCCGCCATGAGAAGCGGGTATCCAAAAACTCCAACATTGATTTCTTTGCTTTTTGCCTCGGCATCCTTAAATGCGTGTGCTCGCATCAGGTACGGCATAGTAGTTATGCAATTAAAAATCCACGCGAGCTGCGAATGAGCTGGCACAGCAGACTGAACGAAGATAGTGGTCTTTTCTGGATCCAAACCAAGGACAATGTACGATGCTGCAATGTCCAAAATATTTCTTCTCATCACCTCTGGGTTGTGGACGGATGTAAGAGCATGAAGGTCTGCGATAAAGACAAAAGACTCGTGAGAATTACTCAGATCAATAAATTGTTTTATTGCACCAAAATAGTTACCTACATGAAGGCGGCCGGTTGGTTTGATTCCAGAGACGAGAGTTTTTTTGTGTGACATGAAAATATTGTACCAGGAAAATCAATGTCGGCGAAGGGCAATCACTTTTTATAGCAAAAGCTACAGAGACACAACACACCATAAAGGTGAGTAAAATTTTACAGTATCACGTGAACCTTTTTAAATCCCCTCTCTTTTCAGCTCTTCAATTTTTTTCTTGGCCTCCCTAGAAAGAGATTTGGGTAACTCAATAATTATTCGAACCATAATATCACCCCTTTTATTTCTCTCATCTGGAACGCCCTTTCCTTTAATACGCAAAACTTCTCCAAAGGAAACATTTGCAGGAATTTTTACAGTTATATCCCCGTCAAGTGTTTTTAGAACGTACTCTCCACCCAAAAGTGCGTCAGAAAGCTTAATTTTTAGATCGGTAACGAGGTTCAACCCCTCCTTGCGATACATCGGGTGCTTTTTAACATGTATTTTGATATACAGATCACCTGGAGTACCTCCCGAGATACCTTCCCCTCCAGCAGTAAGACGGATCATTTCACCGTCTTCGATACCTGCCGGAATCTTTACGCTGATTTCGCTTTCTCGTCGGTTCACACCTTTGCCATCACAGGTTTTACATTTTTCATCAGGTACTTTACCTTGTCCATTGCATGTAGCGCATGTCCGTTCTGTAGCAAATGAACCGAGTATTGTTCCCCGTACTTCTCGAATCTTTCCCTTGCCGCTACAAGTCTTGCAAGTAGAAAGCTTGGTACCGGGAGCACCGCCATTACCATTACACGTCTGGCAAGCGGTAGTTTTGTTAAGGAGAATTTTACGATTTACACCAAAAACTGCTTCTTCAAAAGTTAGTTCAATATCAATTGAGATATCTCTTCCACGTCTTGACTGTGATGATCTTCCTCCACCAAAAAAATCAGAGAAAATGTCTCCGAAGTTTATATCGCCACCACCACCCTGTGTAAACTGAGAAAAATCAAAACCACCAAAACCACCACTAGCCCCCGGTCCTTCACCATCACTAAAGACTCGGCCGTACGCATCGTATTCTGAACGTTTCTTGTCATCAAATAGAATAGTGTAAGCCTCATTTACCTCCTTGAATTTTGCTTCATCCCCCCCTTTTTTGTCTGGATGATATTTGTGCGCCAAAGTTCTGAAGGCTTTTTTAACTTCATCTTTTGTGGCACTTTTTTCTATACCGAGAATTTTATAGTAATCTTTGGCCATTAAGTTAGAAGTTTGCTAATACAGAAACTACGCCTTCGGTTCCGCACCCTCACTTCCTTCTTTAAATTCTGCTTCGCGAGCATTATCCTTAGATGTATCACCTGAGGCACCAGCATTAGCCTGTGCTTCCGGCGCGGCCTGTTGATTCATGTGTTGACCAATTTTTTGAATTTCGTTAGAAAGCTCGGTCGTTGCTCTTTTAATCGCGTCGATGTCATCTGCACTTTTTACCTTTTTAAGAACATCGATTTTTTCGGTGATTAGTTTCTTCACATCTTCAGGGGCCTTTGTACCAGCATCAACGAGAGCCTTTTCTGAAGTATAGACTAATTGTTCAGCAAGATTTTTTGCTTCAACAAGATCTTTTTTCTTTCGATCATCTTCGGCGTGTGCTTCAGCATCTTTCTGCATTTTTAAAATATCTTCCTTTGTTAGACCTGAACTTGCTTCAATACGAATCGATTGTTCACGGTTACTTGCCTTGTCTTTAGCTTTCACGCTCAAAATACCATTTGCATCGATATCAAACATGACTTCAATTTGTGGAAGACCTCGTACAGAAGGTGGAATACCGTCAAGAATAAACCTACCGAGGCTTTTATTATCTGAAGCCATTGGACGCTCGCCCTGAAGAACGTGAATCTCAACTGAGGTTTGATTGTCAGCTGCGGTTGAAAAAACCTGAGACTTTGAGGCAGGTACAGTCGTATTTTTGTCTATTAACTTTGTACTAACACCACCCATTGTTTCAATACCAAGCGAAAGTGGAATAACATCGAGGAGCAAGATATCCTTTACATCACCGGAAATAATTCCACCCTGGATAGCTGCACCAAGCGCCACAACCTCGTCGGGATTAATTGACTTGTTGGGTTCCTTGCCGAAGAATTTTTTAACCTCTTCAACAATTTTTGGCATTCGAGTCTGACCACCAACAAGAACAACTTCATTTAGATCTCCAACCTTAAACGGCGAAGCCTCGACAGCTCGCTTCGTAATCATGATTGCTCTGTCGATAAATTCCTGAACAAGATCCTCGAGCTTTGCACGGCTCATTTTCAAAACAAAATGTTTCGGACCGGAAGCGTCAGACGTAATAAACGGAATATTAATTTCGGTTTCAAGCGCCGTTGAAAGCTCAATTTTTGCCTTTTCAGCGGCCTCGTCAAGCCTTTGGAGGGCAAACGCATCGGTTCTAAGATCAATACCGTGCTCTTTTTTAAACTCTTCTGCTAGCCAACCAATTATTTTTTGGTCGATGTCACGTCCACCCAGATGACTGTCTCCGTCAGTTGATTTTACTTCTACAATCTCGTCACCAACCTCAAGGATAGAGATATCGAACGTACCACCACCAAAATCAAAGACGGCAATTTTTTCCTCTTTTTTCTTATTAAAACCATACGCCAAGGCTGCGGCTGTTGGCTCATTAATTATTCTTTTAACATCAAGACCAGCAATTTGTCCCGCATCTTTTGTTGCCTTTCTTTGCGCATCATTGAAATATGCAGGTACGGTAATAATCGCTTCTGTAATTTTTTCGCCAAGCTTTGCCTCCGCGTCACTTTTTAACTTTTGGAGAATCATTGCTGAGATCTCCTCGGGTCTGTACTCCTTACCGGACATTTTTACGAGCACACCAGCGTCTGGACCTTTAGAAATTTCGTATGGAACATTAGCCTTATCGCGCTGAACAGCCGGATCCTCAAAGGTGTGGCCGATAAAACGCTTAATACCAACAATTGTTCCCTTAGGATTTGTTACCGACTGTCGTTTTGCAAAAAGACCTACAAGTCGTTCGCCTGTTTTTGACGACGCGATGATGGACGGTGTTGTTCGAGCCCCTTCAGCATTTTCTAGAATTTTTGGTCCTCCAACATCCATGACCGCAACAGCAGAATTTGTAGTACCGAGATCAATTCCAATTATTTTTGCCATGGTTTTATTAATTAAATATTAAATAATTACGCATTGCCTATATGTCATTTCCGAAATTATTTTCAGCCTCAAGTATATTCGCCCAGCCCATAAATTTCAAGTCTATGCTGTTTCGGAATACCTTCCAACTCTCACCTTGGCAGGACTAATAACTTTTTCATGAAGTTTGTAGCCTTTTTGAAACACTGAGAGTACAACATGATCCTCATTGGGATTTTTTGTGTCCATCATTCCAACTGCTTCCGCGAGGCTAGGGTCGAACTGCTTCCCGAGAGGATCAATTACCTCCACATTATGCTCAAGCAAAACAGCGAGTAGCTTGTTGCGTATTTGCTCAACTCCCTTTTTCCAATCGCCTGACGGGTCGTCTGCGGCTTCTGTATTAGCAAACGCGATGTCAAAACTTACCAAAACTGGAATGATTTCAGAAACAAGATTAGCCTCGGCAAACTTAATTAAAAGCTTGTTTGCCTCTATATCTTGTTTTCTTGCATTAATAAAATCTGCCTTTGCTCGTTGCCAACCTGTAAGATACTCTCCTTTTTCATCCTCGCTTTTTTTAAGCTTCGCGCGCAAGTCTGCGACTAATTCCTTATTTTCCTTTGAGGTATATTCTGAAAATTCGACATCTCTTTCGAGAACGTGGTCGTCAGATTCAATGTCGTGGTTTACGTTATCTTTTTTGTTTGCTTCGAAGGCTTTTTCGTTATTTGATTCATGCATAGTTTTTTCAGATTGTAACCACTATTAATCATGTTCAAAAAACATTCACACAACTACAGCACGATTCTGATTAACGTTTAGACCACTGAGGAGACTTTCGAGCTTTTTTGAGACCGAACTTGCGGCGCTCTTTGGCTCGCGGGTCACGCTTCAAGAAGCCCAATTGTTTGATTTCTTTCCTTAGGCTTTGGTCGTAAGTTAGAAGGGCTCGAGAAATACCGTGTCTGAGGGCCTCTGCTTGAGCGCTAATACCACCTCCTTGGATTTGTGCCTGGACTTTAAATTTAACTGGGAGGTTGGTCTTTGTGAATGGACTTTTAACTGTAACTTGGAGCTGTTCAGTTGGAAAATATACAGGAAGATCTAATTCATTGACAATAAAAGATGATTTTGCTGATTCAAAAATTCTCACCCGAGCAATAGCCGTCTTACGGCGACCGATTGCTTCGATATATCTACCCTCCGTATTCTTTTTTAGGCTGACAGGTTCCACTTTATTTATTCTGTAATATGAAGATTTTTAATCATTTGCGAACGAAGCTTATTTGTTGGCAACATTCCGTATACTGTTTTCCTTAAAAGCTCTTTGTAACCCTTTTCCTTTATAAAGCGTTCCATAGAAACTTCCTTAAGGTTACCTCGATATCCTGTATGATGCTTAAAAACTGTATCGTTAAGTTTTTTTGAGCTAATCTTAACTTGAGAGGCATTTGAAATATGAACCTCAACTGGGGCAACGGCGTTTCTCTTGTAGTCGGTAAGTTTTTTGCCCATCAGCATAGACGCTGCTTCACTTGCAACGCGACCGAGACTTTTGTTAGCTATGTCTATAGTGTATTTCATGTTAGACGAATTCGATTATGGCCTGCTTTGCTCCGTCACTCTCTCTCCTAACAAGTTTTGTTATTCTGACATACCCACCCTTGCGATCTGCGTATTTGGGGCTAAGTGTCATTGTAATTTTTTTGGCGCTCACATCACCAATAAGATTAGCGATACTTCGTCTTGAGGCGAGAGTCTGTTTTTTACCGTTAGTTACAAGTTTTTCGATGTAGGGTCGAAGAGCTTTAGCCTTTTGTTCCGTTGTTTTAATTTTTTCATCACGGACTAATGACACCGCCAAAGAACGCATGAGTGCCTTACGTTGCCCTCGCTCTCTTCCGAATTTTTTGATTTTACTGTGGTGTCTCATTGTTCTGGTCTGATACTATAACACGAGTGTCGGTATCGTTCAATTATTCAAGGGTCATCCCGAAATCAGTCAAAACCTTCTTGATTTCTGTAATCCCCTTTGCTCCCAAACCTTCAATTTCCAATATGTCCTTCTTCTTTTTTCGAACCAAACCACCTACCGTTCGAATATTAGCCACAGTAAGGGCATTAATTGTTCTTTGAGAAAGATTAATTGTTTCGATTCGAGTCTTTAGGAGTTCTTGGTCAAGCTCTTTATGCTCCTGCGCGCCCTCTGCTGGCATATCGTTTTGAATAATCTCTTCCTCCTTAAAGCCAATAATTGCCTTAAGTTGGTTAATCATAATCTCAATCGACTTTTCTATTGCTTCACGAGGAGTAATGGTACCGTCAGTTTCAATGTTAATCCTGAGTCTGTTGAAATCAGTTCGGTCGCCAACTCGCATATTTTCTACTTCATAACTAACTTTTCTAATCGGAGTGAAAACAGCATCTACAGCAATAGTTCCAATATCAACACGATTTTTCTGAAGGGATTCCTTTGAAACAAAACCGAGACCCTTTTCAACAGTAATCTCTAGTGAAAGATCTGCATTTTTGTCTGTTGTGTGGGCAATAACAAGTTCAGGATTAAGAACTGTTACTTGTCCAGGAACCTTAATATCACTTGCCTTAATTTCTTGAGCACCCTTAACCTTGAGGGTTAATGTTTGTGGTTCGTCGGTAAGCATCTTGATGCGAACACGTTTAAGATTAAGGAGGAGGGTGATGGCATCTTCCTTTACTCCATCCATTGATGAAAACTCATGACTAACACCAGCAATTTTCACCGAGGTAATTGCAGCCCCAGGAAGTGAAGACAAAATCATTCTTCTAAGCGAGTTGCCGAGCGTGTGCCCATACCCAGGGTAAAAGCCATCGATTTCGTAAATACCTACAAAATCATCCTCGCTTACAACCTTCGGCTTTGATGGTAGAACAATTGAATGATGGATCATACAAATATAAAAATATAATAATTAACGACTATAAAATTCAATCACCGCGTTAAGGTCAAAAATCGTGTCGACCTTAGCTGCCATTGTTGGTGTTCCGGTAATTGTGGCCATGATTTTATCTGGATTTGTTTGAATCCAGGTTGGCGCTGTAAAATTTTTCATTCTTTCCTCTGCCCCGACGAACAAAGGTTTTTTTGTACTACCTTCTCGAACGCTGATGACATTACCCTCAACAACATGGTACGAGGGAATGTTCAACCTTCTTCCATTGACCGTAACATGACCATGGGAAACCATTTGGCGTGCGCCCGAACGAGTAGTCGCCAACCCCATTTTGTACACAACATTATCAAGACGCGTTTCAAGTAAAGCAAAAAGTGTAGGAACGGTACTTTCTTTTGAAGAAATAGCTTTCCGCACATAATTTGAAAACTGCTTTTCTGTCAAAAGATACGTGAAACGAGCTTTTTGCTTTTCTACTAATTGTTCACCGAAGGCAGACTTCTGCCTTGGACCACGTCGTCCACCAGTTGAAGTTTTTTTAGATTTGCGCGCAAGTGAAAGTGCGTACTTTGGGCTCTGTGTTTTTTCAAACACAGGAGCATTCAAACGACGGGCAATTTTATATTTTGGTCCAATTTTCATAAAGATATTTTAATCCTATACTCTTCGGGGTCGTGGAGGTCGCGGACCATTGTGTGGAACTGGTGTAATGTCTGAAATAGACTTGATGACAGTACCCCTTGAAACAAACCCGCGGATAGCTGCTTCGCGTCCAGAACCAACACCTCGCACAAAAACCGAGATCTCTTTTACTCCAACAGCCTGTGCTTTAAGAGCAAGGGTTTCTCCAACCTTTGCTGCTGCAAAGGGAGTGCCCTTTTTTGCTCCAGCAAAACCAAGCGCACCGCTTGATGAAGTAGCGATCGTATTGCCGTTCATATCTGTAAGAACAAGCTTGGTGTTGTTATATGTTGACTCAACACAAAGTCGAGCACTCTCCACCTTACGCTTCGAAGAAACAGCAGGAGCTTGTGCTACCTTCTTTTCCTCGGTCCCCGCTGGCGCGGTTTCCTCTTTTTTTATTGCTCGTTTTCCCATGGGTATATTTATATTTCAGTCTACTTCTTGTCTACAGTCTTCTTACCGCTTCCCATAGTCTTTCGAACGTTACCTCGTCGAGTTCGAGAATTTGTTTTTGTTCTCTGACCCCGCGACGGTAAGCCTCGAGCATGGCGCATACCACGGTAATTTTTTATATCCTTGAGACGTTTAATGTTGGCCTCAACTTCTCGTTTTAGGTCACCTTCAATTTTAAAATCACCCATTACCTTTCGAATAGCATTTTCTTGATCAGCTGAAAGTTCCGTTGGCTTAAGGCCAGCATCTACTTTTGCCTGAGACAAAATCGAAAGAGCTCTTGAGCGTCCAACCCCAAAAAGAGTCGTGAGACCAATCTCGAGCCGCTTATTATCGGGGATGGTGATACCTAGAATTCTCATAAATTATCCTTGTCTTTGTTTATGTCTTGGATTGCTTTTGCAGACAACGTATAAAAAGCCTTTTCGTCTTACAATCTGACACTTTGCGCAAATTTTTTTTACAGATGATTTTACCCTCATGTTACAGACGTTTGACTATCCTACCCTTACCTCCATACGGATCGATCTCTATTGAAACCTTATCTCCGATAAGAACACGAATTCTGTGAAGCCTCATTTTACCCGCTAAATAGGTCAGTATTTCACTTTCTTCACCCTCAATCTTTACTTTGAAAAGCGTGTTTGGTAGTGACTCGGTAACTACACCAGACACAGTTTTAACAGATTTTTTATTTTCTTGCATCACTTAAAATCGCAATGAAACATAGTCTAACAGAGATAGGCCTTATTCGTCAACAATTAAGCCAGTAAAAGGCCTATATGAGAGGCTGAACTTCAACCCTAATCTTTTTGGCATCCTTTGGGAGGGTAAAAAACCAAAGTGGCTTCACAGACACATTTGCCTTCTCAATAGAATCAAAACCGGCTAAATTAGCCCTAACCTTCGACTTTTTTTGACCAACAAAGCTATTCGAAATCTTTTCTTTATCAATCTTCCAAACGAATTTTGCATTACCGGATAGTTTAAAAGAAACAACCTTACTTGTGTCAGGATTAAACGCATTCAAATTATCAATAGTAAATACAAGTGAGTCCAAATTAACGACGTCTACCTCCTTGTTCTCTCCACTGATCTGAAGATTCGTTAAAAATCTCGACAAATCCTCCCTAGCAAAAATGATTCCATATATACTACCCTTTTCAACAATCATGACGGTAGACGTGGCGGCGCTAGTTCCTTGTGGTAATTCTTCAAAACTGAAAGTCGAAGCGTTTTTAAACAAAATATGAGTATCAGGAATTTGGGAGCTAAGAGTGTCTTGGAGGTCATTCTTTAATTTTGTTTCTATAGAAGCCTTCGCGGAAGCTGCGTCGGAGGCAATAACTTTTTTAACCACACCAGAAAACGCCCCACCAATTGGGCTTGTTGGGTCCGACTTTGCAGAAAACTTCTCAAAGCGAGGGTCTCCCTTAAAACCAGGAATAGTAAAGTCTGTAAGGCCAACGTTGTAATCTTCTCCGGACTGATCTGCAAATACTGTAACCGTCACACTGCCTGGAGTGGTAACCCCGCTTATAACCCTTTGACCTGGGACAGTGACCTGATCACTAATCCTAAAAATTAGACCCTTCGGTGTTTCAAAACGAGTTTTTGCAATCAATACCTGTGGTGATGTGCTGAAATTATTGTAAATTACAATCTTTCCGGAAGCCCTTCGGTCAACCTTTTCCTCACCGCTCGCACGAACCTCCTTACTTGCCTGGCTACTTAAGGAAACTACTGTGTAACTGAGCTGGCCCTCTGAAGCCTGTAGTGAGGCGGACCCTGAAATACTTACAGGAATATTCGACTCCTTCGGAGTTACGGTAACGGTTGCGGATACGAACATAAATGAAACCGCATAAATAACAACAAATAAGGCTACTGTACTGCCCACCCACACCCAGACACCTTTAAAACGACCTGACGACTTCATTCCCTTAGGAGTTTTGGATACGGGAGGTTTTGAGATTTTTGTTTGTATGATTTCAGTTTCAGGAATTTTGGTTTCTGAAATGTCTTCAGCTTTTATGTCTACTCCTAATTTAGCACCGGGCAAAGGGATGTTCCTGATAGAACGTCGCCCTCCCGGCACAATATCTTGTACGAATTTTTTTGCCATTGTGGTATCTATTTTACAAGACTATGCTGTTTATTGTAAACAATGTGCCTGTGTGAAAATCGATTATTTAAGTAAATTGAACAGAGGGTTATAAAAATATTTGGTGTTTCACCGACACTAAAATCTACAAACTGCGAAAAATTTTCCCTTGAAAGCTGGATGGTATTTTGAGTTTGGGTATGCAGTATGTCATTAAAAATTACAGAAATGTTTTGATCTGAAACAAAAAATGAACGCTGCGGTAAAAAATGCTCGTGGTCACTTTTCTTGTCCTGAATTGCCGTTTGTAGACAAACCCTCCACTCTTCGCCAAATGCGGATACAAGTGTACTCATTTTTTCTTTCATCTGAACGTCAGCCGTATCGTGAGCATATAAATTAATAAGTGTGTTTGCGAGCTCTGGGTGAGTGTCGAAATGAACAGCGACCTTTCGCACAAGATGGTTTTTGCCCATTGGAAGTGAGACTACTGAAGAGATTGATCCGTGGCGAACAACAAGCACATCACTTATCTCGCTGCCAATATCAACAAAAATAAAATCTTCCTTAGGTGCAAAAAGTGGAATTATTACATTCCACGCAACGAAGGGAAGACTATGGAAAGACACAGATTCTGGATGAAAAATTTTGTGGATTTCGGACTCAAATTTTTTAATTAGGTCTTCAGAAACCATACTTGCGTACACAGAGACATCGACAGCTGTGGCAGATTTTCCATATGGATGCATTAGTTCATAGCCATTGAGCTTTATGTGCGATGGAACCCGTTCAATAATAATTTCACTATCAGGTAAACCACTTTTCGCAACTAATTTAAACTGATCATCAATAAGTTTCTCGATTATTTTTTGAGAAACAACAAAGGGACTATTTTTGGACAAACTGAGTTGTTTGGAAAACGAGGAAAACCATGGCGAAGCTAGGACCACACCGACTGAGCGTACCCTTTGCTTGTGTTTTTGATGAAGCGTTTTTAGCACTGTCTCAAAGGCAGCAAGCATGTGTGTAGACAAATCATCTGCAGTAATTTTTTCCTTGAGAGGAAATTGTGACTCGTGGGTATAAAGAATTTTGGGCAACGCAGACTTGCTGAATCGCACCACAGCACCTGACACGCCTCCGCTGCCGATTTGTAAGACGATATCGTGTTCTTTGAAACTTAGAAAGGACATAATGTCCTCTTATTATATCAGAAACTAGGAAAGGGTCGCCTTTATTCTCCTCACACCTGCAGACACTGCCTCTTCTTTTACAATACTAAAAATCCCGAGTTCATTAGTATGTGTTACGTGTGGACCACCGCAGATTTCTCTGCTGAAGATACCAGTTTCTGTGTTTCCAATAGTGTAGACACGAACAACGTCAGCATATTTTGCACCAAAGACTCCCTCAGCATTAAGTTCACGTGCGTCTTGAAGCGACATTTCTGAAAAAGTAACTACTAAGTCTTTTTGAATTATCTCATTTACCAAATCCTCAACCTTCTTTCTTTCTGAATCACTAAGTTTTCCTGTATGTGCAAAGTCAAACCGTAGTCTTTCTGGAGTAATGTTACTACCCTTTTGTTCTACATGGGCCCCGACAACTTGTTTAAGAGCCGCGTTTAGGATATGAGTGGCTGTGTGATATCGTACCGACTTCTCACTTGTATCAGCAAGGCCGCCTTTAAATTTTTGAACTGAACCAAACCGAGAAAGATCTTGGTGATTTTTAAATTCCTCATCAACCGCAAGCATATCAATACTAATTCCCTGCTCTTTTGCGAGTTCTGTCGTAAGATCAATAGGAAAACCAAAGCTCGAAAAAAGAGTAAAGACTTCTTTTGCAGAAATCTGACCCCCCTGGGCAAGTTTCGAAAATTCCCTAAGGCCAGCAGACAAGGTTTTCCTGAATTTTATTTCTTCGTCGGAAATAACCTCAGAAACGTGATCGAAATTATTCGCAATATTTTCATATGTACCTTGGTAATTTTTTGGAATGGTTTCAGCGACCCTTAAAATTCCACCTTCCTCAATTCCAAGTACGTCCGCAAATCTAACCGCCCTTCGGATAAGGCGACGAAGAATATACCCTCGATCCGTGTTGGACGGTAGCACCCCATCAGCAATCATAAATACACTTGTTCTCACATGATCGGCAATGATTCTTTCTGCACGGAGATCTTCTTTTTTTGAAAGGGAGCGGATCATTTCAACAGTAGAAGCCAAAAGGTCGGTATCAAAAATACTATCAACATCCTGCATAATCATTGCTAGTCGCTCGAGCCCAGCGCCTGTATCAACATTTTTTTGCTTTAACTTACCAAGAAGTTGACCATCTTTTTTTTCATACTCCATAAAAACATCATTCCAGATTTCAACAATTTTTTGATCTGCATCAGCGGTATTAAATGCTTCGACATCCCTTAGCTCTCCAAGAGTTCCAGAAACATCGTAGAACATTTCGGTGCTCGGACCCGTGGGGCCAGTCCAGGTGTCCTTGCCTTTTACTGATGGCCACCAGTTAGAATCCACACCTTTGTAAAAAATTCTACTCTCTGGTACACCTGTCTTCTTCCAAATTTGAGCTGATTCCTCGTCCTTTGAAATGCGCTCATCACCTTCAAAAACCGTTACGTAAAGACGTGCTGGATCTAGGCCCAGGCCTTCTTCCTTTGAGGTAAGGAAATCGTAACTCCACTTGATTGCCTCCTCCTTAAAGTAACTTCCAAGCGACCAGTTCCCCAACATTTCAAAAAAAGTGCCATGAGTTTTGTCACCAATATCATCTATATCTGTCGTTCGAACGCATTTTTGTGCATCGGCAATTTTGTCACCGCTGGGGTGTCTCTCACCCATGAGGTATGGTACAAGAGGTTGCATACCGGCCGTATTAAAAAGAACGCTTGGGTCATTAGTCGGCACGAGTGATGCAGATGGAATAATTACATGGCCGCGATTCTCAAAAAAAGTAAGGAATCGCTTTCTGATTTCAGATGATTTCATTTATATATAGTATACGTAACAAAACTACACAAGAGAAGTTAGAATTTGAAAATCTTCAAAAATTTTAGGTTTTTTCTAAATCTAGAATTCTTTTCTTTGCACTAACCCCACCTCTGTTGTACCCACCCATTCCCCCATCAACACGAATAACTCTGTGGCAGGGAATCTTTTCATCAAAATTTGTTTTAAGAATGCTACCAACTGCTCGGTACGCCCTAGGTCGGCCAGCCTTTTGTGCAACATCCTTGTACGTGAGAGTTTCACCCTTAGGAATTTTTTTTACTATCGAGAATACTTTTTTCTTAAAATTTTCCACGTATCTGTAGCTATACTCTTAAAAAAGCGACTGTGGTTTGCTGGAATCTTTTGTCTTTTTTATTTTCAAACGACTCGGGTTTTTCTTTGCTGTGTCTCTTGTGGTCTCAACAAAAATCTGTCCGTGACTAATTTCCTCCTGGACAAGCAACATGTATGAACAATACTCACAATTACTACTGCCTTCCGGAATCTTATCCGACATAAGACATGCCTTTATGTCGTGCAGCACCCCATCTATCCATTCATCAGAGCCGGTATATGGAATAACAGCGACATCAAACTCTAATTTACCATCAAACGCTTCCTTGTCTGTTTTACCATTCACATACACAAAATAGCCAACATCAGAAACCTTGAAACCGTTTTGTCGAAAAAGCCATTGATAAATCTCCATCTGACGCTTGTACTGAATTTTCCATTCGTCATCAAGGGTGATTTTCCCTTCCTTACTGGTTGCCTTATAATCCACAATAATTAATTCTCCGGATGGACTAACCCACACATCATCGATACCACCCCGAATAAAAAGATTTGTGCTGGTGTGCAGTGTAGCAACACCACGCTTAAGCGCATCTCGCCACTCTTCCATCCGTTCGTGTTTAAATGGCACTGCATCAATGCCATAAGCCTTCATGAGCGGGTGGGCAACTTGTCTTACGCGATATGTATCAAATTCCTTTTTTAGCAAAAGATCAACGGCGCTATTAAGGGCAAATGGTGGTCCCTTCGGACGTGAAACACCTCGACAGCAATCAAGATAAAAACAACGTTGGCATTGAGTAAAGAGTTCGATCTTCGTTCTGCTTAACTTAAAAGGATCCTTTGATTTTCGATCAAACAAGTACCATTGCCTTTTTTTGGCTGGGAACGGCATGACTTTAGATGTTATTTACTTCATCAACAAGCATTTTGGCTCTTTCACTTGGTAAACCCGCATCTACAAGCAAAGAAACATTGTTGCGAATTTGTTTACACAACACAATTCCCTGCTCAAGTAGCGATTTGAGTTCACTGCTGTGAATTTCTGTGAGACACGTGATCGGCATAAGATCACCATCCTCGATCATAGATTGCAAACTAACTCTCCCTGGATAGCTCCAACCTATCATTGTCATATTTTTACACATACCGTACTCAATTGCTGTCGAGGTAAAACCCGTATTTGTTATAAGCCAGTTCTCACTAACGCTACGCCTGTGTCCACCGTATGTGTATGTTGCCTCGAGTAAATCATCGAATCTCGCTTTAACATATAATGCAACTTTTAAATCACACTTCATCCCGCGCTGGTTATGAAATTTTGCCTCACACATTATCAATTTTTTTTCGTTCCAGGCAACAACGTCTACCTCATGTTCGACACAGCCACCCCGAACCATTTGATTTGTTTCAACAGAGTAACCCTGACTCCGCAGAATTTCTGCTACATACTTTTCGAAAGGGAATCCTGATGGGCCAAGTGCGAGCACCGCCTGCCTCATTCCATACCGATACGATGCAGGTGTCTGTAGCTTATGCAAAAGAAAAAATGCGTGTTTGTAAATCTGCGAAGTTGTTATACCTTCAATAAGTTCCGCTTGTACATGAGCTATGATCTTTTGTACCGCCTCAGGCTTTGCACCAGCTGCCAAAAGTGATTTCTCGAGCTTACTCGGATCAAATTGTTCTGATTTACCATCAGCCTTCATTACACTCGGTATATTTTTCATCATGGTATATTTTATCGTAAATATGTCTGCTTGTTTTTAATGTGCTCAGAAAATACCGAGGCATAATGCATTTTACCTGTTTCATCAGATAAAAAATAATAATAACTTGTTTCTTTTGGTGTGAGCGTGGCGACTATCGAGTCGAGACCAGGATTTGCAATCGGGGTTGGTGGCAACCCAGTGTATCTGTATAAATTATACCGAGACTCATGTTTAAGATCATCAAGTGTCAAATCAAACGTAGATTTACCATTAATGTATTTGAATGTAACATCAACCTGCAAGGGCATCCCCTCAGCAATTCTTTTCCATAAAATCCCAGCGATTGTTTGCCTTGTTTCAAAATGCCTTGCCTCTGTTTCAACAATCGAAGCCATTGTTATTATGTCGTTTAAACTTTTACCTGATTCTGAAATTGTTTTTTGATGAGTCTTGATCTGGTTTCTAAAATTGTCCTGCATTATTTCGACAGCTTTTTTTGCACTTACGTTTGGATTAAAAAAATAGGTGTCAGGAAACAAATACCCTTCTGATGCCACGGTAACAAATACATCAGAATCAAACGCGGGAATATAGTCCTTAATTAATTCGGCGGTTTCGAATTTATTAAGACCTTCTGGAATTGTGACCTTTGTGGGTTTCAAATTAAACCTACCATTTACCACGCGATCAGCAATTGAATATGTTGAGATTGGCTTATCAAACACATAGTCACCCGCTATCACCTTAGAACTACCCAGAAAAATCCCCCCAACCGTTACCTTAAAAAGTAAGGCTGAGCGTATGTACCCCTTTGTTTTTAAAGAATCACCGATTTCAGAAACTGTTTGTCCGCTTTCAATAACAAAAACATTCTCACCCGGAAAAGTGCGTGGGGCAGAAAAAAAATAATACGAAGCAACAAGCAAGATAGATACGAGCGCTACAACACTCAATATCCAGAATTGGACGTTGAATTTTAAAACCTGAAAAACCTTAGTGCGTTGTGATAAAGCATCCATAGACCTTATATTGGCAAATTAGCTGGCGCCTCACTTTTTCGTGACTGAATCTTTGTAAGTGTTGGGGTTCCAACAACCTTACCTGGCAAATGAAAAATTGTAGCGATTTCCTCAGTCGTTAGAATAAATGGCTTAGCCATAAGGTGACGGTACGGAAGTTGGAAAAAAGACCTAAGCTTGTATGCGTTAAGCATTTTTTTCTCATATGCCATTGATTTCCTCTTTCTAAAATCCTGCCAGGGATAGTCAAATGAAGTCGTTTTACTAAGCCTAATTTCATTAAGTACCTGGGAACTATATTGTCTAAAACTTCCAATAAGCCCCGTGATTGCAATGGGGTCAAAACTTCCCTGCCGTGCGATATAAAGTCCTCGAATTCCAACTTCAAACGGTAGCTTTGTTAGACTTCGCTCAAGTGCGGAGATAACATCCTTTTCCCCCATAGTTGGAGCACGACGAGCAGAATCTTCATCGCCTGCATTTATTTCCATAAGTTTTTCCTTAATTTCTTCTTTGCCGGCACGAGTCCAGTCCGGCCTAGTTTTAAAAATAGCATCAGCCTGGAGGGTCATTTTCCTGTGTGCCTGAATTAAAATTTGAATCCAGATTTGTTCACCTGCCTTGATGCTACCCAAAAACTCAAGTACCGAAGTCATTGGGTCTATTTTTGATTCTTCCTCTTGTTCCTTATCGAGGCCGTAGTCAATATAAGTTTTAATCGGATAAATATCGGCTTTCTTTAATTTAAAGGTTGTGCCCCACAAACTAACATTTGCCGGGTCGTGAAAGACTTTTTTTGTATAATCCTCAACCTCGTAAATTTCAACGCCGGGATACTGCGCATAAAACTGTGACTCAATAAGCTGTCGAAACTTAGGCTGAGTCCAAATAAAAAAACGAACATTACCTTCAATTGAAACAATTTCTAATGAAAACCAAGGTCGATGTTTGCCTTGAACATATGTTTCTAAAAAATTACCCGCTCCGCCCTGAAAAAGAGAAGTGATAATGATTTCCATTGCTGCCGGAGACTTGAACACATCTCTCGGCAATTTTATTTCCAAAAGAATACCATCAGCCTTAATTATTGATTTCGTTCGGACGTATTTAAGCCAGATTGTTAAAAACATACCTAGTAGTAACACTGGTAACCATACAGGCGATGTTTGAAACAACAAATTTAGCACAACACTAGAAAATTCTAGACGAATTGAAGGGAGTAAATCATTGAGCATGATTTATTATAACAAATTAAGTTTACACACAAGCATGTAGATAATGCCATTGTGGGGTTATCTTGGCAGTTACCAAAAAACCCCATTCGGGGTCTTTTGGTAACGCGTGTATATTATCTACACCAGAGAATATCGGTTTTGCTTATCCTTCTTAAAAAATTTAATATTCTGGAGATTTACAAGAATAGTATTTGGCTTTACGTAACGTTCAGTAAGAACTTTCTCAATAATTTCCTCTTTGGTAAGCGGTCCTTCTTTTTCTAAAATCTTTATAATAACTTCTTTTACAACACCACTTATATAACCCCATTCTGCGAGTGCATAGAGTCCCCGACCCACCAATACGAAACGTGGATCCTTAATGAGCTCATTGTGTGTTGTTGCGACATGGGCTTTTTTGTTAAAAACCTCGGTAATTAAGCGGGCTACTTCTCTAAAATGAATCGGTGACCCATGTTTTCTAATAACCAAAAAAGCGTAGTCACGGACACCACGTGCATTAATATTTGAGGAATCAGATTTACCCCACTCACCGAGAGGATTTTTACTAAGGGATTTTGACATCCAAAGCCAACGCTTGATAACTTCTTCGTTCTTGTATTCTTCAGAGACATCCTTCACGTAAGAAAGAAAAGATTCGATGATCGTTGACTCTGGCACAATATCGTCATCATCAAGATCACTATAGATCTTTCGAAGTGTTTCGTGAATTTTTTCTGCAAGCTTATTGTCAATGTGCCAATGTGCCTTGAACTCGTCGTCTTCTTTATGTTTTTTAAAATCCTCTCCAACAACAAGAAGAAAATGTATGTGGTTTTGTGTAGACTTATCGCTTGAAAATTTATTGAGGAGGTCATGCTCAGAAAGAACTCCGCCCAAAACACTGAGGTGGTGCTTGAGTTCATCAAAGGCTTTTACTTCTTTTTCATACTCCTTTGATTTACGAATATTAGCTATTGAGTGATTTTCAATCTGACGAACACGCTCACGAGTAATACCGTACTTTTCACCAATCGATTCGAGGGTCATCTTTTTTGTTTTAGAACCAAGTCCATATCGACTCAAGACAACATCTCGACCGCGGTCAGAAAGTACACTCAACAAACGCTTAGATACCTGCTTTGGATTAAATAATGGCGCAATTTGTTTTGTTTTCTTTTCACTCATAGTTTTGTCTGGCATTAGTGTAATTGAAAAAATTTTACTATTATTGCGGAAATTAGTCAATACACCTTGACAAAACGGGTAATTTTAACCGATTACGAAATTTATGAGTTTATTCTTAACAAAGATTATCTTCTTGATTTCAGCTCCAATAAGCCATTTCTGAACTTTTTCGTTACCCATTACAATATTCCTTACCTCAGTCTCTGGTAGGTCTACTGGTATCTCAAATTCAGCCCTGACCTTGCTATTTACCTGGGCAACAATCGTCACCAAATCCGCCTTAATCTTTGTAGGGTTGAAAACTGGCCATGTGCTCAGGTGAATCGAATCTTTATTCCCCATTGCTCTCCAAAGCTCCTCAGAAATGTGTGGTGCGAATGGCGAAAGTAATTTTAAGAATGTTAGGAAATTATTTTTTGAAAATTCTTCTGTTTCTTCAAATTTTCTTGAGAGAATCATCAAACTTGAAATTGCTGTATTAAAACTAAATGTTTCAATATCTCGTGTAACTTTTTGTATTGTTGAATGCAAAACTGAATCAAGAGCCGTGTCTTGAATGTCTTTTTCACCTCCACTCGACACAGGAATCATCGCCTTTTCCGCAAGCCTCCACACACGGTCAACAAAACGACGAGAACCCATAATGCTTTTTGTGTCCCAGCTAGTTGACTGACTGAAAGGACCCATAAACATTTCATAAATTCTGAATGCGTCTGCGCCGTAAGTTTTTACGACATCATCAGGGTTGACCACATTACCATAACGCTTGCTCATTTTTTTACCATCCTCAGCCAAAATAAGTCCAACGCTGTGAAGTCGCCTGAATGGTTCGGGAACACTCACGACACCAATATCGTATAAAAATTTATGCCAAAAACGCGCATAAATGAGATGTCTTGTTGCGTGTTCCGCCCCACCAACATACACGTCGACAGGATCCCAGTATTTTTCTTTATCCTTTCCGACGAGTTCGTGGCTATTTTTAATATCCATATATCGCAAATAATACCAACATGACCCCGCCCACTGAGGCATAGTGTTGGTTTCACGTCTTGCCTTACCATCACATTGAGGGCACGACACCTGCACCCACTTCTCTATAGCTGCAAGAGGCGACTCGCCCGTACCAGTGGGCGCGTATTTTTTTACCTTTGGCAACATAACGGGCAAATCTTTTTCGGGCACAGAAACGACACCGCATTTTTCGCAATGAATTAGTGGGATTGGCTCGCCCCAGTATCGTTGACGGGAAAAAACCCAGTCTCGAAGCTTATATTTAGTCACAAAACGACCGCCAACATGTTCAGTGATAGATTTTTTGGCATCCTCGCAACTTATTCCACTAAATTTTTCAGAATTAATTAATTTTCCATTTCCCGTAAACACAGACGCATCAGCGTCGGATGAAAAAATAACTTGTTTGGACTTCAAACCAAATTTTTTTGCAAAAGCAAAATCTCTAACGTCATGAGCTGGCACAGCCATAACCGCCCCCGTGCCGTATGTAGGGAGGACATAGTCTGCCACCCAGACTGGGATTTTTTCATTATTTGCAGGGTTAATTACAGTAACTCCATTCAAAATTACCCCAGTCTTTTCCCTACCTTCCGAAGTTCTGTCAATTTCATTCCTACCACTAGTTTCCCTAACATAGTCTTTAACCTGCTGAATGTTTGTTATTACGGATACATTTTTTTTAATAAAATCATGTTCAGGTGAAAGGACAAGGTAAGTTACGCCAAAAAGGGTATCGGGGCGTGTAGTAAAAATTGTAATTTTTTCTGAAACTTCTGTGATAACAAAATCTACCTCAGCACCCTCGCTTTTTCCAATCCAGTTTCTTTGCGACTCTTTTATTGACTCAGGCCAATCAAGTCCGTCGACATCCACAAGTAGACGCTCAGCATAATCGGTAATTTTTAACACCCACTGTCTGATCGGACGTTTTTCTACGACAGATCCACAGCGCTCGCACTTCCCATCTTCTAAATCCTCATTTGCGAGGCCAGTTTGGCACGACGGACACCAGTTAATCGGCTCAGAAGACTGGTAGGCCAAGTCTTTTTTATACATCTGCAAAAAAATCCACTGAGTCCAGTGATAATACTTGGGGTCAGTCGTATTTATCTCTCTTTCCCAATCATAGTCAAAACCAATAATCGAAAGTTGCTCTTTATACCGTTTAATATTTTTTTCAACGGCTTTACTTGGATGGGTTTTAGTTTTAATTGCAAAATTTTCTGCGGGCAAGCCGAACGCATCCCACCCCATTGGATGCAGAACATTAAAACCATTCATTCTTTTGAATCGAGAATAAATATCAGTCGCAATGTAGCCCTTAGGGTGTCCGACATGCAGACCTTCTCCCGATGGATACGGGAACATGTCGAGAACATAGGACTTTGGCTGATCCGAGGATGAGGAGTCTTTTGTTTTATAAACCCCACTCTTTTCCCAGTCTTTTTGCCACTTCCTCTCTATTTTTTTATGGTCGTACGCTTTCAATTATTTTAAGGCCTTAAACTGGGTGGGTACAATTTTGGATCAATAGTTCTTTGGAAACAAACACGGCCACTTCCGTGCCTCCAATTGTCTGCTTCATTGGGGCCATATGTACCCTTTATATTCTCAGCTGGCAAGGGTACTGCTATTGCCCTATTAAAATTCTCATTGCTATCGAGGTTGAAATCGGCACACAGCTCAAACGAAAGTTCAGAGATTTTTTTGTATTCATAGGACTTACCTGTTTGCACATCAGTAGGTGCTACAAATCCAGAAATCGAATCATCAAGATCAGAAAGAGAGTTTGGAAGTCCTGCTTCTCGTTGCCAACGATAGACTATTTGATATTGAATGTTCTGTAGGTCACTTAACTTTTGAAAATCAAAACCAGTAAGTCGCTGTTGACTCGGCGAACCCATCACCAAAAAACCAACCACCAGTGACGCTGTAACTAAACCTATTGCCGTGCCTGCAAAAATTATTGATTTTTTATTATTAGTTTGATTTGTACGACGAAGGTCCCAGAGATAGTAACCGAACACCAACCCACTCACCACGAATATAACAAGCACCTTAAAAACAAACCTGCTAGAAAGTTCGCCACCCAGAAAAGAATTAACGAGTACAACAAGGTCAGTAACAATAGCAATTCCGGCCACAAATAGCGTCAAAAAAATAAGCCACTTTCTAATGCCAAGATTTCTTTTGTCCGGACTAGAAACATATGTGCGACCAATTAACCATGACAACAGTAGAAAAAGTGGAAACACGATGACAATTGATGCTACTGCCCAGCGAATTCCTGTTGAGTACGGATCGACGTAGTAACTTAATGGGTCTGGATATACGATATTCAATACCTGAAAAAGTAAGGTAATAAGGCTAATTGAACTCACATAAAGTGTAATCATTACACCGACATGAAGAAAAAAATCTTTTGGGGTCATTTTGAACATTGAAACAGATTAAATACTAATCAACCCATTATATAGTAAAAATGGCCCAATAAAAAAAGAGCAGAGGTCATTGACTTATACATACAAAAGCCTATAATTAATATTATGTACAAACAAGTGGACGTTCCAGCTTGTGCGACAGCCCCCTCGAATTCAGCCGAGGGGGTTTTTTATATCTTAAACTCTACAACATCCCCATCTTTTACGATATACTCTTTTCCTTCAGTTCGAACAAGACCTTTTTCACGTGCAGAAGCATACGAGCCAGCCCCAAGAAGTTTGTCCCATTCTACTACTTCAGCCTTGATAAATTTATCTTTGAAATCATTGTGAATTGCGGTACCGGCTATAGGCACTGTTGAACCTCGGAGGATCGTCCACGCTCGGGTCTCGTCCTCCCCTGTTGTAAAATAAGTAATAAGATTAAGAAGTTCATAACCCTTTCTGATCAAGCCATTGATACCGTCATCCATACTTCCAAGATCCTTTCTGAATTCACCTTTTTCTTCCGGATCAAGATCCTTTAATTCCTGTTCGATTCCTGCATCAACAATAACCCAGGTTGATTTCGAATCATTGATAAATTTCATTAATTTTTGAAATCTTTCGTCGTTTAATTCATCAAGATTCCTGCTACCCGCTTTTTTATTCAAGACATACAAAAAAGGCTTCATGGTCAAGAGATGCAGGCTTTTAACCACCGGCATTTCTTCTTTGGTAATGTCAGCAGTGTGCGCTAATTTGCCTTCGAGCAAGGCTTTCTCAATTTTTTGCAAGACAACCTCCTCGATAATTGCCGCTTTGTCTCCCCTTTTTACATCACGGATAACATTGGCCTTTCGTTTTGTAACTGTCTCTGTATCTGCAAGGATAAGTTCAAGATTAATGACCTCGATATCTTTAAGTGGATCAACTTTCCCATCAACATGGATCACATTATCGTCCTCAAAAATTCGAACAACCTCCGCAATTGCATCCACTTCACGAATATTACTGAGAAATTTATTACCCAAGCCCTCGCCAGTTGATGCCCCCTTCACAATTCCAGCAATATCTACAAATTCAACTGCAGCTGGAACAGTTTTTGCAGATTTACTAAACTCAGAAAGCTTTTGAAGACGCTCATCGGGCACTGCAACGACACCGACCGATGGGTCAATAGTACAAAAAGGATAGTTCTCGGCAGGAACCGATTTTTTTGTCAGAGCGTTAAAAAGAGTTGATTTGCCGACATTTGGCAAGCCAACAATACCAATTGATAGAGAGGACATTAATATTTTCTACTGGAATATATCCATAAACTCGTAATTCTGATGCGGTTTCATTATTTTCTACAGTATCAGCTATTGTGCCACATTTTTATTGAAACTCAAATTTTTAGTTTTTTGACCAAGTGTTGTATCACGTTAACTCCATACCGATTCATAGAACGATATATTTTATTCTTGCTGATACTCAAACGAAGTGTATGAAGTCGACAGATTTGTCTGTCGCGAAATATAAGCGTTAACCAAATATATACCGAAAACAAAAGCAAGTATCACAAGACCATTTGTAACCAGGTCGGGGTGACGGTGATTAAATTTTATTATAAAAATAAGAAGCATTGCGAGTATAACGATACCTGCAACAACGAGAAGTATTGCATTTACCATATGCCTCGGAGATGCCAAAATTCTTTCAAATAAACTTGGGACATCTTGTGGAGCTGTAGGGGCTATGCGTCCGGCCGTCGAAGTCGGGTACGGAACAATCGGCTGCTCAGCAAGAACCCTCGGAGCTAGAGCGACTTGTCCTTCGCCAACAGGCATACTCTCTTTTACGAGATCCGACACAATTTCAACCTCGGTTTTTTCATTATTCAAAACCTCAGCAGCTTCTGCTTCTGGTACAAGCTGGGCAAATACACCCTGCTTTTCAATGTGGGGGTTTGCATACATTTGAACAACAAAAATTGTGTCTTGGCCTTTATACGTTCCAAACGCAATCCCCGTCCCCATCTCTTTATAATTTGCTTTTATAATATTGGCCTTATGCCCAGGCGAATTCATCCATGCATCAGTAACATCTTTTGAATCTGTAAAATTCACAGCTAAATTTTCCCCGGCATAATCATATTTATATCCAACCTTTTGAAACCAGTGCCATGGGGTTTTTCCCTCCGGACTCACGTGGGCAAAATAGCCCTTTGTTGCCATATCCTCCGCCTTAAGCGTCGCAGCCTGGGTAAGTGCCGGGCTGACGACCAACTCTGGAAGACTATTTTGGATACGTTCTTCGTTTGTGAGTGTGGCTAAAACCACAGGTAACACTGAGCCCAAATTAGAATTTTTAACAATGCCGACAAAGTGAAATGTCGGCAAGATGAAAACTATGAGTTCAAAAAACAATACGACTGTAATAATTGCACGAGCGTTTTCGCTACGGAGGAAATGTGGTCGATGATCATTTTCCGCGTGAGGAACAAAATGTCTTTTAAACCATTTGATCATTGTATATATAATAAAACACAATCATGATCTCATCAAGGTCACATAATCTTCTTGAGATCATCTTCATACTTCTTCATGACTTCCATCATAGCCGCCATCTGATCCATACCAGACTTCATCTTCGTCTGAGCTTCGAGGGCAATTTTTTGGAATAATTCGGGATTCTTTTCTACCATTCCAATAATTCGTTCCTGCTCGGCCTCTGGTACATCCTTAAGTTTTGATTTAATAAGTTTTCTGAGTAAAAGATCTTTAAGTGACATTGAAATATATTTTAAGTTAATAGGTCGCTAATTTTAATACAAAAACAAAACGAAGTTAGCCCGACATTTTTTGTTGTTTAATGAGTTCAAGTGCACCATGCAAACCACCATAATCCTCAAGTGTTGCCTTTTTAATCACTGGTAACTCTGGATAAATATGAAGAACCTCACGAAGATACGCTGCCGCTTTGTCGACAGGAATTGCCGGATTACCTGTAATCATTGATCCGCCAAGGACAATTACATCAGGAGACCAGAATACACACACGTTATTAAGTCCGTACGCCAATATCTTTGCAAAATCATCCCAAACCTTCGGGTCCCTAATTTCGGATGGTTTTTTGCCGGTAGCTTTAGCCAGAGCCTTCCCGGAAATATAATCTTCGATAAACACTCCATCTGCTGTTGGAATAATACTTTTGTCTGCATCGATAATCTGATGACCGGGTTCGAAACCAATTGTTTTCGAGTCAATTTTTCCTTTGATGATTCTTACACCACCGACACCAGTACTAACAGTAATATACGCCACAATGTCAAAATCCTTACCAGCTCCCCGCGTTGCCTCTCCAAGACCAGCAAGCGCAGCATCATTCTCAATATACACAGGTGTTCCGAAAAACTCTTCGAGATCGGCCCGAAGAGGGCGATCTATCCAATCCTCAAGGTTCGGACTTCTAAGCAAAACTTTTTTCTTTTGACTAAATGGACCAGCAATACCACCAGCGACAGCAGAAACCTTGTCCCCCATAATGAGCGACTCGGCCGCTCTTTTGAATTCACCAATACCTGCCTCGTATGAAAGCGGGGTTTCAATTACCACAGTTTTACTTAACGTTACACCGTCATCCGACACTCCCAATCTCATTTTTGTTCCTCCAATATCGAAAACAATATACATTTTTATGAAATTAATTTTTTAAACTCTTCAATCATCGGTACCTGCTCAGGATCGGTGCCATATTTTTCCGCCAAGGCATACACCGTCCAATCCGCAAGTGCGATTGTGTTGTAAATTTTTTCGAATTTATTTTGACCAACCATATCAACAACTTCAACCAGAAATCCACGATCTTCGTACTGACCCTTGAGAACATCCATCCGAGCTAATACTTTTGGGTGATCGTGTGTATCCTTCAAAAAAATAAAATGAAACTTTGCAGATAAATCCTTTGTCGAACTAATAAAATCAAAACCCGTCATTTCATTATGGTTTAGCTCTGGAAAAATATTGTGAAAAGCTGGAATTTTTGTTGTCTCGTTAAACTTAATTTTCCAACTATATGCCAAGGCTTGATTCGCTCGAGAAGAATATATTATCGGAACCTTATTCTTCAAGGACGCCGCTAATCGCTTACCCTGATTTTCTATTTCCCCGGGCTGTAATTTTTGAGCAAGTTCTTGAATTTCCCCAACGGCCTTGTCACCTCCTATAAATTTTGCGAGTGAGACAAAAGAAAAACCAAGGGCATTTCTTGGTTGGGCTCCAGTTTTTGGCATAAGAATAAAAGGTAGAGAGTGCTCCTTTGCAAATTCAATCAGTGCACCTCCAGTTGAAATAATTGCAAGAGCATATCCGGCCTTACATGCTTCGTTTGCAAAGTCTATAACTTCCTCTGTATTTCCCGAATAAGAACTGGCAACAAAAAGACTTTTGGAAAAACGTTCTTTTGAAATTGTCGGCAAGCCATAATCTCGATGAATGTAGATATTTAATTCTGGATTATAAATTTTCATAAGACCGGCAGACAGATGCGAACCACCCATACCGCAGACAACAAAACTTTCGTATGACGTAGCAGCAGACTCATTTTCAACAAAAGGCTTGAATTCAAACTGTTCAGAAATGTGTGTAATGTCTTGTTTCATATACAAATAAGTATACCTCGTATTTTATCATTCCCGAGCAAAAATTTTAATTGTTACCAATATAAAAGGCAGGGATAATTCCCTGCCTTTTGGTCATCCATTTTCTCTCTTTTCTCTTTATCCCCTAGATCCCCTAGGCTCCTCGAGCTCGTCAAGCTTGAACGGTGATCCTTGACGAAAAGAATCGAGATAGTTCAAAAGACGGACATTGTCCCCTCCAACACAATTGAAGAAACGAGCCGAAAGAATACGACTAGGAGTCATAATATCATTCCTGACATCCCCTTTCATTCGATCGAGAGCAACCAAAGAAACACCTCGGGGTACATTCGTGTCCAACCTGGAAAGGACGTAGGCAATGCAAATTCACCTTTGAATCCGAACACTCGTAGAATGAACATATGAGCAACTTCACACATTTAAATTTGTACGAGCGACAGAGAATTGAGAAATATGTGTGCAAAAACAGGAGTCGGCGATTCATCG
>Ga0209591_10000592_pt1 | contig 46823 bp, 33 predicted proteins | sample MAT01_FD_187207 | JGI IMG/M metagenome (GOLD analysis project Ga0209591, IMG submission 187207) | Freshwater microbial communities from Lake Fryxell liftoff mats and glacier meltwater in Antarctica - MAT-01 (SPAdes) (version 2) | ecosystem: Environmental > Aquatic > Freshwater > Ice > Liftoff...
CCTCGCGCACCTCGCGCACCTCGCGCACCTCGCGCACCTCGCGCACCTCGCGCACCTCGCGCACCTCGCGCACCTCGCGCACCTCGCGCACCTCGCGCTGTCAGGCGACGGAACGATGGCCTGCGATGTTCCCCGCGCGGATCCGCGCGATCGCAGTTCGACGCATGTTTCGGTCGGGCTCCGCGCCTGTCGGAGTGCGAATCGCAGCGCGCAGGCGATGACCGTTGCGCTCCCGAATCCCATCTTCACGCGCACCCCACTGATACGGCACAGATCGCTTCGCCAATCGGACGGAGTGCGCCCGAACACGTGCGCGATACGGGCTCGGCTCGCCACTCCTCTCGGTCGCACAGCGCAGCCATTCGCCGCCCCACGAACGCTCCGAACCCGTCGCGTCGAAGTGATGATCACGAATCGCGTCACGCCGAGTGGGAGTCGATCGTCAGGAGATCGAGGCTGATCAAGGCTGCATCTCGAGGAACGACGCCTCGATCCGCGGATTGACTCGGCGCAGATCCCTCGTCCATCGCGCTGCATCGAGCATCACGAACCCTGCATCCCGACGGCCATGCGGTCTCGGCCCCAGCGTCGTGCAGCGAGAACATCGAGTCGATCCGAGAGTCCGTGAAGAATCACGGGCTCGAGGCAGCTTCGGAGTAGCGCCACGAACTCCTGAGCTACGACTTCTGTGATTCCTCGCGCCGCGCGCGGATTCTCCGGCAGCGCGTTCGAGCAGCTGCTCGAGGCGGGCGTCGACGCCAATCCGACTCAGCGTGGGGTTGCAGGCGTGAGCCCGCGCTGAACGATCGTGACGAAATGAGGCCTAGAGGGCCCTCAGCCATCCATTGCGTCGCTCCGCGGTGAGAGCGTCCGCGAGTTCTCCACGAACTCCGAGAACTCCTCGCGACACCACCGACTCGGATCACGGCGCGGCTGTGTGGACGGACCGTGGAGTGAACTGCACAGCGCGTTCGCCCCCAGTCTTCAGCCCGACGCCCGCGCGTAGGCATGCCGGGCTTTCACGGTGACGAACTCATCCAGCTCGGGCGCATACGCCGTCAGCATCCCGCCGTACACGCAGCCCGTGTCGAGGCCGAGCGCGACCAGCTTCCCGCCGCGACGCCACGCGCGCGGCAGCGGGCTCGGCGTATGACCGAACAGTACGAGCTCGGGACCCGCGTAGTCCTCGTACCACCACGGTCGTCCCGGTCCTTCGACGCGGCGCATCGAAGTCAGCGCTTGGATCGAGTCGCGCTCCAACGTGACGCCGGGCGTCCGTCCGGCGTGGACCACGACGAATTCGCGCCCGTCTTGCGTCCGTGGATTGCCGCGCAGGTCACGGCCGCGTAGCGCGAAGCCCGAGTGCTGGACGAGGTAGCGCAGGATCTCCGGTCGCCGGTCTTCCTCGACGAGGCACGGCTGTCGACCGTCGCCGTCGAGGTCCTCGGGTTCCAGATCCGGTAGACGAGTCGGCGCGGTCGGCGCGTCCTTGCCGTCCACCGTGCGCGGTGCGAGGCCCGCGCGGCGCAGCACCACGTGCTCGTGATTGCCGAGCACGAAGCGCGCACCGCATTGCGAGAGGATCGCGCACACGCCGGCCGGATCCGGACCGCGGTGGACGAGGTCGCCGACGGAGACGAACTCGTCGTCCGCGCCGAGGCGCAGCTGGTTCACGAGCTCCATGAGCTCGTCCGCGCAGCCGTGCACGTCGCCGACGATCCAGGTGGTCATGGTCCCTGAGTTCTGTCTCGACGCGAAATGCCGTGGGCGGGAGCGAAACGCGGCGTGCTCCCGCATGTGGGACTGGCGCGTGTCGCGAGGACGGGCGCTCAAGGAGTCGGAAGCGCTTTCCGATCCGGGTATCGAGCCGGTGTCCGTCCGGTCCCCTCCATGCATTGCACGCACAAGCACACAGCGCACGTCGGCGCACGCGGGGCGTTCGTCCTCGCGCTCGCCTTCTCGGCCGCCTGCTCTTCGCAGCGCGATCTCCCCGAGACCACCGCGCGCGTCTCGACGCTCTCCAGCGATCTCGCGACCGCGCCGGTAACGCTCGGCCCGGGCGACCTCGTGCGTGTCGGCGTGTTCGGACATCCCGAGCTCTCGACGTCCGTCCTCGCGACTCCGAGCGGCACGCGCGTCGATCCCGAGGGCAACCTCTCATTGCCGCTCGCCGGGGCCGTGGCTGTGCGCGGTCTCACCGTGAGCGCGGCTCGCGATGCGATCGCCGTCGCTTTCGCGCGCTACGTCAAGGAGCCGCGCATCGACTTGTCCGTCGTCGAGTGGCAAGCGCGACGCTTCTACCTCTTCGGTGAGGTCCAAGCGCCGGGTGCGTACGTCCTCGATCGACCGCTCGATCTCTACCAAGCGCTCAGCTACGGCAAGGGCTTCACGGCCGCGGCTCGACGCGAGGAAGTCGTGCTCTTGCGCGGTCGCCCCGGGAACCTCGAAGTGCACGTTTTTGACGGTGAAACCCCCATGGTCGATGGGCTCGTCGCGCTGCAAGCCGACGACTTCCTCTTCGTGCGCCGCAGCGGCGCCGGCCGGTTCAGCCACGAGGTCCTGCCCGTCCTCCAAGGCGTCGGGTCCGCGCTCGGCTCCATCGCGACCGTCCTCCTGATCGAGGACCAGCTCAGCGAATGAGCACGAACTTCGATCACGGATCGGCGCGCGAGAAGTCGCGTGCGCCGAAAGCGGGCGTCACTGTCCACGACCTCGGTCGCCTCGCGACACGCCGGTGGAAGCTCGTCGGCGGGATCGCGCTCAGCGGTGCGTTGCTCGGAGTGCTCGTGCTCGCCGTGCGCGAGCCGGTGTACCGCGCGACCGCTTCGCTGCAGATCGAGAGCGATCGTCCGGCGAGCGGAATCCTCGGTGATCTTGCCGCTTTGGCGCGACCTCCGCTGGCGAGCTCCGAGATCGAAGTCCTCACGTCTCGCACGATCGCGGAAGCGACGGTCGCGCGTCCGGCCGGTGACGAGCTCGTCTCGCCGTCCGATCCGCGCGACGTGCGCGCACTGGGCCTCACCACGGTCGTGGACGACGTTGCTCGCGAACCGCTCGCGCGGCTCGACCTCGGTGCGCGTCGGCCGCCGACGCCGAGCGCGGAATCGGCGCGGCTCTTCGCGGCGCTCGATCCCGTCGACGAAGGTGCGCCCGAGCAGATCGTCGTGAGCTTTCCGGCCGCGCGGCGCGTGCGCCTCGAAGTCGCCGGGATCGACGCGTGGTCGCCGTCGTGCGCCGACTCGGTCGAACTCGATTGGGCGCCGCAATCCGTCCTCGACTTCGCCGGGCTGCGCATCCGACTCCAAACGCGCGGTGACGTCGTCGGACGCACGTATCACATCGAGCGCTTCGAAGCCGACGAGGCGCTCGAGCGTGTGCAGAAGCGCACGCGCGCCGTCGAGACGATGCGCAACAGCGGCGTCGTCGAGGTCACCGTCGACGATTCGGATCCGGAACGCGCCGCGGACACGGTCAACGCGCTGTGCAACGGCTACCTCTCGCGGAGCACGCAGCGCGGTGAACGTCGCGCGTCGCAGACGTTGGTCTTCATCGACGGCCAGCTGGCCGAGCAGATGCGGAACCTGGCGGTGGCCGAGAAGGAAGTCGTCGCTCTGCAGCAACGCACTCCGCGCTCGATCGAGGTCGGGAAGTCGGCCGAAGCGCTGATCGAGCGCCTCAAGGACGTCGAAGTCGAGCGCATGGAACTCGCGCTGTCCCTCTCGTCGTTGCGCGAAGCCGGCGTGATGCTCGACGCGGGCGATCTCTCTGGGCTCGGCCGACTCGGACTGGAATTGGCCGATCCCGTCGCGGCAGCCTACGTCGAACAAATCGCAACCTTGCAAGGCCAATCCGCAGTGCAAGGACGCAGCGACGCGGGCACTTGGCGCGCGATAGTCCAGGCGAAATCTGCGGAACTCCAGCTCGCGGGCGATGCGCTCGACATCTCTCGCGCCGCGCTAGCTGACGCGCTCGCGGCCCTCGACGCGGGCGACGACGCGGCTACGGCGCGCATCGCGGCCGTCGATCCCGAAGGCCGCGGCGACGATCCGCTCACGCGCGCCTACGCCGAAGAACTCGCGGCGCGCACGGCGTCCTTGGCCGAGCTAGAGAAACAGTTCACGGACGAGCATCCCGACGTGTTGGCCGGCGTCCGCGCCACCGAGGGCCTGCGCGCGCGCATCCGCGCGATCGGCCGCACGAAGCTCGCCGGCCTCGAAGCCCGCGCCGCGGAGTACGCCAAGATCCTGAGCGGCTACGACGCGCGCCTCGCCGCTTCCCCGAACGACGAGCGCGCACGCATCGCGACGGCCGTCGACGAGATCCAAGGTCGTTTGCGCACGCACTTGGCCGTTCGCGCAGGTGCCGTTGCCGCACGTGGCGAGGATTTGGCCCGCGCCGCGAGCGACATCGAGAAGGGCCTCGGAGAGTTGCCCGAGGAAGTGCGCGCGCTGGCCGAGCCGCGACGTCGACTCGAGGCCCATTCCGAGATCGTGAAGCTCCTGCTCGCTCGGCAGAAAGAGGCCGAGATCGCGCGTGCTTCGACGCTGGCCGCCGCGGACTTCATCGATGTCGCGAAACCGCCGCGCAAGCCCATCGGCCCCTCGATCCCTGTGCACATCATCGCCGGTCTGATCATCGGGATCATCGCCGGCCTCATCGCCGGTTGGATCCTCGAGACCGCGGACTCAGGGGTAGTCAGCTCGGCCGAGCTCGAGGAAGCCGTGAATCTGCCGGTGCTGGGCGCGATCCCCGACTTCCGTCATGGGCGCCTGCGCGTTCACGCGGCGACGGAGACGTTCCTCCCGTTGCGCGACGAACCGGACGGTCCGATCGCCGAGGCGTACCGCTCGCTGCGCGCGAACCTGAAGTTCGTCCTGGCGAGCGATCCGAAGATCCGCGTGCTGACGTTCACGTCGTGCTCGCAAGGCGAGGGCAAGTCGGTGACGAACATCGACATCGCGCTGGCGTTCGCGATGGGGGGCAAGCGCGTGCTGCTCGTCGACGCAGACATGCGTCGACCCGCCGTCGCGCGCTATCTCGGCTTGGCGGCGACGCCGGGGATCGCGGAGATCCTCGGCGGAGGTGGGAATTGGCACGAATGCGTGCAGGATTCCGGCATTCCGAACCTGTCCGTGATTGCAGCGGGTCGTCAGCCGCGCTCGCCCGGGGACCTCCTGGCCGGCGAGGTGTGTGCCCAACTCATCCTCGAGTTGCGCGAGGCCTACGACCTCGTCGTCTTCGACGTCCCGCCGGCCCTCGCGGTTGCTGACACGGAGTCCTTCGTCTCGCGTCTCGATGCCGTCGTGCTCCTCGCACGCAGTCGTCGTCTGACGCGCACGGTGCTCGCACGCACGACCAGTCGCCTGCGCGGTGCCGGTGCCAACCTGATCGGCTGCATTCTCAACGCGGATCGCCCGAATCGAACGGAGAGCAAGTATGGCTACGGATACGGCTACGGATACGGTGCCCCTCTCCCCAGGGATCAACGCAAAGAACGCGTCGAGCGGCGCGAGCTCGTCGGAACTGCTCCGAAGGACTGAGCCGACGGCGGTCTGCGTCGTTGGACTCGGGTACATAGGCTTGCCGACGGCGTCGCTGCTCGCGAGCCGTGGTTTCCGCGTGTTCGGCGTCGATGTCAGCGCTGATGTCGTCGCGACCATCGCGCGCGGGAAGATTCACATCGTCGAGCCCGACCTCGAGGGCCTCGTGCAATCCGCCGTCAGCAATGGCCGCTTGACCGCGCACACGTCCCCGTGCGCCGCGGACGTCTTCGTCATCGCCGTGCCGACGCCGATCCGGGCCGACAAGAAGCCCGACATGTCGATGGTCGAGGCCGCCTCACGCTCGATCGCGACCGTCGTTCGGCCTGGAAATCTCGTGATTCTCGAGTCGACGAGCCCCGTTGGCACCACGGAGGAGATCGTCGCGCGTGTGTTGCGCGAGGCCGGTCATCGCCCCGGTGAAGACGTCTTCGTCGCGTACTGCCCCGAGCGCGTGCTGCCCGGTCGCATCCTGACTGAACTAGTCGAGAACGACCGCGTAGTCGGCGGCATCAACCAAGTGTCGACGGATCGCGCCGTCGCGTTCTACCATGCCTTCGTGCGCGGCGAAGTCGTCGGCACCGATGCGCGCACAGCCGAGATGGTGAAGCTCACCGAGAACAGCTTCCGCGACGTGAACATCGCGTTCGCGAACGAACTGTCGCTCCTGTGCGCGAAGGAGGGGATCAGCGTGTGGGAGCTGATCCGCCTGGCGAATCGCCACCCGCGCGTGAAGATCCTGAAGCCCGGCCCTGGCGTCGGCGGACACTGCATCGCCGTCGATCCGTGGTTCCTCGTCGATCGCGCGCCCGAGCTGGCGCGCTTGATCCGCACGGCGCGCGAAGTCAACGATCACAAGCCGCATTGGGTCGTGCAGCGCGTCGAACAGTGCGCCGCGAAGCTGCGTGATCCCGTGATCGCGTGCCTCGGACTCGCGTTCAAGGCGGACGTCGACGACCTGCGTGAATCGCCGGCCGTCGAGATCGTGCGCGCACTCGCGCAGCGTCGCACCGGCAAGCTGCTCGTAGTCGAGCCCCACATCTCGTCGCATCCCGAGTTCGACATCGTGCCGCTGGAATCTGCCTTGGCGCAGGCCGACATCGTGCTCGTCCTCGTGGATCACAAGAGGTTCGGGCGCGTGCCTCGCGAATCCCTGCAGGAGAAGATCTTGATCGACACGCGCGGGATCTACCTGTGAGCGGACGAATTCTCTCGATCGTCGGGACGCGACCCGAGGCCATCAAGATGGCGCCGCTCGCGCGGCTCTTGTCGAGCCAACCTCGCTTCGAATCGCGCGTGTGCATCACAGGTCAGCACGCGGACATGGTGCGGCCCGTGCTCGACCTGTTCGGCGTCGTTGTCGACCACGATCTCGGGGTCTCGTCCCCCGGCCAAGACCTCACGGACATCACGGCGAATGTGCTGCTCCGCCTGCGCGGAGTCCTGCGTGCGGAGAAGCCCGACCTCGTCCTCGTCCACGGCGACACGACGACGTGTTTCGCGGCGGCTCTCGCGGCGTTCTACGAGCGCGTTCCGATCGGACACGTCGAAGCCGGCCTGCGCTCGCACGATCGCCAGAGTCCGTTCCCCGAGGAAGCGAATCGACTGTGCGTCGACGCGCTGTCCGATATGCACTTCGCGCCGACGCGTCGCGCGCGGGAGAACCTCGTGCGCGAAGGGATCGACGGATCCAGCATCCACGTCACGGGCAACACGGGTATCGACGCTCTGCGCTTCATGCGCGCGCGCAACGCCGATCGACCGGCGGCCTACTACGGATACGCCTTCGGGCCGCTGCTGACGCCGCTGCTCTCCGATTGGCCGGGTCCGATCGTGCTCGTCACCGCGCACCGTCGCGAGAGCTTCGGCCAGGGCCTGATCGACTTGTGCGCCGCGGTTGCCGCCAGCGCGCGCCAGCACCGCGATTGGCTCTTCGTGTGGCCCGTGCACCCGAATCCGAACGTCAGCGGGGTCGTGCGATCTACGCTCAGTGACGTCACCAACGTGATCCTCGTCCAGACGCTCGACTACGAACCGTTCACGTGGCTCTTGGACCGCGTGAGTGCGATCGTCACGGATTCGGGCGGAATCCAAGAGGAAGGGCCCTCGCTCGGCAAACCCGTTCTCGTCGCCCGGGACGTGACGGAGCGACCCGAAGCGGTCGAAGCCGGCACCGTGCGCCTCGTCGGCACGGATCGCGAACAGATCCGCCGCGGCCTCGAGGACGTCGTGGAGGACGGCCCCGTGCGCGCCGCGATGGCGCGCGCGATCAATCCGTACGGCGACGGCCGCGCGTGCGAGCGGATCGTGGACCTCGTCGGGGCGCGCCTCGGATCCGCGCTGCGCGTGCACGCCGGAGCGGCGTAGGCGTCGCGCGTGATCCAAGCACTCCGATTCGTGCGTTGCGTCCGTCATCACAAACCCGGCCAGCTCGCGCGGCGCGCACACAAGCTGGCGCGACTCGCGTTGATCGAGAAATTCGGCGGATCGACGGCCTTCGGCGCACGCGTCGAACGCGCTGCCCCGCCTCGTTCACCGACGCCTCCTCACCCCGTGTTCCGTCCGCGAATGCACCTCGCGGCGGCGCGAGACGAGCACGCCACGCTCGAACTGATCGGGACCAGCATCCCGCTCGTATCGCCGTTCGACTGGAAGCTCGCCTACATCGAGAACGCTCCGCTGCTCCTCGCGTTCCACCTGCACGCGATGGAATGGCTCGAAGCACTCGACGATGCGGCCTTCGAGGCCGTGACGTCGGATTGGATCGCTCGGATCGACCCGGCGTCGCACCGTCGTGACGCTTGGCATCCATTCGTGATCTCGCTGCGCGCGGTCGTGTGGATGCAGCAAGCGGCGCGCAGGGCGGGGAGTGTCCCGTTGGAGTTCCGTGACACTCTCGACCGCTCCATCGCAGCGCAGATCCGCGCGCTCTCCGCCGACATCGAGCGGGACCTCGGCGGCAATCACATCCTGAAGAACGCCAAGGCGCTCTTGTGGGCCGGCGCCTACTTCACCGGACTCGAAGCGCAGCGCTGGTCCCTCCAAGCCGAGTCGATCCTCGCGCGCGAGATCGTGGATCAGATGCTCCCCGACGGAATGCACTTCGAACGCAGCCCGGCGTACCACGCGCAAGTGATGGCCGACTTGCTCGAATGCCGCGCGGTACTCGCGCCCGGTTCCTTGCGCGACGAACTCGATGCCGCGATCGTGCGCGGCGCGGTGGTCGTGACGGATCTCGCGCATCCCGACGGAGCCCCGAGCCTCTTCAACGACGGCGGGATGCACATGGCCTATGCGCCGAGCGAGATCCTGGACGTCGTCGCGCGCACGCTCGAGTGCGCGCCGAAGGCACGCCCGATCTTCGCGTTCGAGTGCGCCGGCTACTACGGCGCGCGCAAGGGGAAAAGCTACGTGCTCACCGATTGCGGCGCCATCGGTCCCGATCACTTGCCCGCGCACGGTCACGCCGACGCGTTCTCGTTCGAGTGGACCGTGGCGGGAGAACGGCTCGTCGTCGATGCGGGCGTCTTCGAGTACCAACCCGGTCCGCTGCGCGACGCGTCGCGCTCGACGAAGCGTCACAACACGCTGACCCTCGACGATCGCGACACGTGCGAGTTCTGGTCGAGCTTCCGGGTAGGCCGCCGTTGTCGCGTGCGCCGGACGCGCTGGCAGGAACTCTCCGACGGCTTCGCGCTGGAAGGTACTCACGACGGATACGCGCATCTCGCGGGCGAGCCGATCCACCGCCGATTCTTCCGCGCGACCCCCGACGACATCGTGATCGAGGACCGCGTCGAAGGCGGGGCCGGACAGGTCGCGCGCGCACGGATCCTGCTCCATCCCGACTGCCTCGTCACGACCGACGGCGAAGGAGTCGTGACGATCCGCCGCGGCCGCGCCGCTGCCCGAATCGTGACCGAAAGCCCGATCGAAATCGTGGATGCCGAGTGGTTCCCCGACTTCGGCGTGCGCCTCGCGACGAAGCAACTCGTCGTGACGTACGGCACGGCGCCGTGCGTCGGCGGGATGCGATTGCGCGCGATCTCGGCCTGTTGATCGAGCCGAACACGCCCATCCGCTGGACGGAGGAGCACGCCTTGCGATCGGGCGAACGCGGTGCGAAGCTCGCCGAGTGCTCGTGGCCGCGCAGAAGATCCTGGTCGGTATCCTGCTCGCGTGCGGCACGACCGCGTGTCGCGGGACGTTGCCCGTGCCTGCAGCAGAAGCGACCGAGCCGCCCGTCGTCCTGCCTGAGACTTCCGCGACTTCTGAATCGACCGTCGAGCCGTTCGAGGTCGTGCTCATGGCCCGCGGCGGTCGATCGACGAATCCGGTCTACGACTTCACCGTCCGTTCGGACGGATGCACGGCGCTGCAACTCTTGAAGTACAAGCAAGGCGCGGTAAACCGATTCGAGGGCCGCGCACCACAGCTGGCGATCCAGAGCCTGACCGTCGTGCTCGCGAGCAGCGCGCTCCGCAGTGAGGAAGGCGCCTAGGGTGGCGACGCGGGTAACCGGAGCAGCAGCCGGTTCCATAGTTAAAGCTGCCCGATCGATCTCACGACTCCGACGGAGCGTCGCCGAATCACCTTTCCCCGACCATTCGCGTTCCGTGAGTACTCGGAGGGAGACCAACGCGTCTTCCTGGCGTTCATCGAACTCTGGCGCGCGGCGGAAGCTTGTCTCACGGTTCCCGATGCACCTCGGTGGTGGTACGCCGAGGACCAGCATGCCGAGACCGTGCGCGCGGCCATCTGCGAGAAGGACGCCGCTCCGCGTTAGGACAGACGGCCTGTTCCGCCGGCCCAGCTGACCGCGTCTCGTGCCGTTGATCGCGGGCTAGGAGGGCGCTGCGCTCCGCACCACTGTGCGAGGGTCACGAGTCCCCACAGCAGCGTCGAGTTGTCGCGTTATCCGTTGCGGACGTCCTCGAACTCGGCGCGCACCCAGTCGCGCGCAAGAACGTGTCCGAGCTCCGACCGCGGACCGACGAGCACGTCCTCGAGCTCGCCGATGTGCTTGTGCAGCCAGCCGCGCACCGGCGGATTGAACGGTTGCTTCGCGCGACCGACGACGCCGGGGGCGAGCGAGTCGCCGAGCGCTTCCGTGAGCACCGGCTTCACGCGACCGCGGCGCAGCTTGATCGCGGCGGAGATGTCGGTGTCAGTTGATGTCGGTGTCAGTTGAATCCATCCACCGCAGGTGGATGGATTCAACTGACACCGACATCAACTGACACCGACATCTGTCGCGGGTGCTGCTCGTTGGACCGACGAGCGCCGGGTCCCGCACCAGTGCGCCAGCGTCACGAGTCCCCACAACAGCGTCGAATTGTCGCGTTGTCCGTTGCGGAAGTCCTCGAACTCGGCGTGCACCCAGTCGCGCGCGAGCACGTGACCGAGCTCCGATCGCGGTCCGACGAGCACGTCCTCGAGCTCGCCGATGTGCTTGTGCAGCCAGCCGCGCACCGGCGGATTGAACGGTTGCTTCGCGCGACCGACGACGCCGGGGGCGAGCGAGTCGCCGAGCGCATCCGTGAGGACAGGCTTCACGCGACCGCGGCGCAGCTTGATCGCGGCGGGGAAGGACAGCGCGAGTTCCACGAGCGGCGGCGCGAGGAACGGCGCGCGCAGTTCGAGCGGGTGGGCCATCCCAGTGCGATCGGCGCTGGTCATCAAGTTGAAGGGGACGAACGAGCAGAGATCGACGAGCGCAGCGGCGCGCAACGGGTCGTCGGCGTTGCGCTCGAAGAGAGCTAGCATCTCGGCGTGCTGCGCGCTGCGTGCACGCGGACCCAGAGCACGCGCGAGGCTCGCGTCGTCGACGTAGCCGGTCCAGTCGAGGAACGCATCGCCGAGCGGGCGGCCGAGCGAGCGCAGGAACGATCGTGCGCGACGCACTCGAGCGGCGTTCGCGCCGCGCTCCGGTACGAGCGCAGCGATCGCGGACGACAGTCCGTGCACCGGGCCGGGCAGTTGCGACAGCGTGCGTTGGAGCAGCAACGCGCGGTGACGCGGGTATCCGGCCAGGCACTCGTCGCCCCCGTCGCCGACGAGCGCGACGCGACCGAGACGCGACGCCTCGCGCGCGAGCTGATCCTGGACCAGCGCCGTCGAATTGCCGAACGGAACGCCGAACAAGTTCACGATGCGCTCGGCGGCGACGCCGAGGTCTTCGTCCGCGCCGAACTCGAGCGCGTGGTGCGGCGCGTCATGGAAACGTGCGGCGGCGGCGGCCATGATGCTCTCGTCGCGGTCGCGAGCTTCACGCGAGCCGCTCCAGCGCGCCGTGAAGGTCTCGAGTCGCGCCTGAGGCTCGACGGCGCGTGCCGCGGCGAGGATCGCGTTCGAATCGAGGCCTCCCGAGAGGAAGAGCCCGACCGGCACGTCGCTACGCAAGCGCAAGCGGACGGAGTCGTGAAAGGCCGTGCGGAACGCGCGCGCGGCGTCGTGCGCGTCGCCGTCGAAAGTCCCGATGCGACGCTCGAGGTCGTAGTAGCGGACGGGCCGATCGGAGAGCGCGTCGACCGAGATCTCGAGGCGATGCCCCGGTGCCAGTTCGCGAATGCCCCTGTACATCGTGCGCGGCGCCGCCGTGTAGAGGAAGCGCAGCCAATCGGCCAACGCATCCTGGTCGAGCGACGTGTCGACGCCGTCGAGCGCCGCGAGCGGCTGGATCTCGGACGCGAAGGCGAAAGCGGGCGTGTCGGCGCCGACCGGGAACGCGTAGTAGAGCGGCTTCTCGCCGATCGGATCGCGTGCGAGGAGCAGCGTGCGGCGAGCGCGATCGAGCAACGCGAAGGCGAACATGCCCTCGAGATCGGCGACGCCGTCCGCGCCGTGGCGCACGAGCCACTGGAGCAGGACTTCGGTGTCCGACGTCGTCGTGAACGTGGCTCCGAGCCGCGCGAGTCGCGCGCGCAGCTCGACATAGTTGTAGATCTCGCCGTTGAAGGTGAGGGCGAAACGACCGCACGGCGACACGAACGGTTGGTTCGAGCGCGCGTCGAGGTCGAGGATCGCGAAGCGCGTGTGCGCGAGCCGCACGCCGGTCGCCGGGTCCTCGTGGATGTGCGACGCGTCGGGCCCGCGATGCGCGAGCCGCGCGCGCATCCCTTCCAGGACGGCGCGCGATCCACGGATCGATCCGGCGATTCCGCACATGGCTCAGCCCGCCTTCGCGGCGGTCTCTTGGTTCGTGCGCGGTGTAGAGCGAGTGCGACCGGCGGCGACGTCCTCGAGGATCGCCAGCATCCGCATCGCGAGCGCGTCACGGTCGTACTGAGGCGCGGCTCCGTGCGCGTTCGCCGCGTAGCGTCCGCGCTGAGCGGGATCGTCGGCCAAGGCGCGAACGGCCCGAGCGAGCTGGACCGGATCCTCGGGAGCTACGCACGGACCGGCGCCCGCTCGGCGCACGATCGACGAAGCCTCGCCCTCGGGACCGGCGAAAAGCACGGGGATTCCCATGCCGAACGCTTCGAATATCTTGCTCGGGACAACGGTCTCGAAGACGGGCGAGTTCTTGAGGTGGACGAGCGCGACGTCGCATGCGCTCCACAGGGCGGGCATCGCGCTCTTCGCGACCGGTGGCGCGAACACGACGTTGCGCAGGCCGCGGCGGTGCGCGTCCTCGATCAAGCCGGCGCGCGCGGCGCCGTCGCCCGCGAAGAGGAACCGGATGCGTTCGTCGCCGCGAACGAGCTCGGCCGCATCGAGCACGTTCGACAGGGCATGCGCCATCCCGTGTGTGCCCAAGTAGCCGACGACGAAGCGACCCTCGAGTCCGAGACGTGCGAGCGTGGTTTCGTCGCGCGACCTGGGAGCGTAGCTCGAAAGGTCGACGCCGTTCGTCACGACGTGAACCTTCTCCTCTTCGATGCCGCGACAAGCCAGGTCGCGACGGAACGCCTCGCTGACCGCGACGACGGCGCGCGCGCGGCGGTACAGGAAGAGTTCGAGTCGCTCGAGCGCCGTGAGCACGACTCCAGGTTTCAGCGTGCCGACCGCCGCGATCGAAGCGGGCCACAAATCGCGCAACTCGAAGACGAACGGCGTGCGCGTCAGGGCTGCCGCCGCACAGCCGCCGACGCTGGCGAAGAACTGCGGTGACGTCGCGACCAGCACGTCGTGACGGGGGAGACCCATGGCGGCGAGAGCGCCGTGCACGCCGAACGAAACGTGATCGAGCGTGCGCTTCAGGAGGCCCTTGTTCTCCGCGACGTATGTCCACACGCGGACGACGTCGATGCCCTCGACTCGCTGGCGTGAACGCCACGCGTTGCGGTAGCCAGCGTGAACGCGCCCTTGCGGGAAGTTAGGCGCGCACGTGACCACCGTGACCTCGTGACCCGCGCGCACCCAGGCACGCGCGTGCTCGAACGTGCGCGTCGCCGGGGCATTCGTCTCGGGCGGGAAGTTGTCGGTGAGGAAGAGGATCTTCACGCTACGGCCTCCGCGAATGGCGCGGACGCGCAGTCACCGCGGCAGAGATCGATCAGTCGCTGCTCGAGCTCCGCGTGCCACGGCCCGCCGCGAAAACGGTCGCCGGTCTCGGCCGCGCCGCGCGCCAGCGTGCGGAACAGATGCGGATCGCTCTCCAGCCGTCGCATGGCGGCGCCGAGCGCCTCGACGTCGCGCGGTGGAACGAGCAGCCCGTTCACCCCGTCCTCGACGAGTTCGGGCAAGGATCGCCAACGCGAACTGATCACGGGCAGGCCGGCTTGCATCGCCTCGATCACGGCGCCGGGCATGCCTTCGCCCTCGTACCAGGTCGGGAAGACGAGTGCGTCGTGACGTGCGAGGACGCTCGCGAGCTCGTCCGGCCGCACCGGACCGGCGAAGCGTGCGCGGGCGTGATCGCCCGAGAGGTCGGCTCCGGGAATCGTCGGCCCGTGGAAAGTGAGCGTCGAGTCCGGCGCGAGGGCGTCGCTCGCGGTGAGCGCTTCGCGCACGCCCTTTTCGCGCTTCAACTGCGACAGGAAGAGGAATCGCCGCGCGGGCCCGGTGCGTTCGATGCTCGGCGCGACGAGGTCGCGCGTCGTCGGGAGCCAGTGCGCGCCCCCCAAGCGCTCGAACGCGCGGCACAGATGCTTCGTCTGCAAGAGGACGAGCGGCGCTGACAGACATGTGCGTTCCGCCGTCGCGCGTCGCCAAGCCGGTTCACGCGCGAAGCGTAGGTCGAGATCCCCGCCGAAAACACGCAGTCCGAACGGGCGTCGCACGGCTTGCGCCGCGGCCCACACGAACGGACCGGCTTTCATGACGCCGCCCGATGATGCATTGAAGAGGACGGCGTCGCATCGAGGTCCGACGCGCGCGATCGCACGCAACGTCGCGGCGAGCACGCGCACGTCGTGCGGTGCTCGCGACCAACCCGTGCGACCGATCACGGGGCGCGATGTGTCGACGACCTCGTACGCCAGTCGTCCCGACGCCTGCACCCGACGAACGAGCTCGCCGAAGCTGACTTGCGTCCCCCCGATCGGCGTCCCTTCGCGCGGAAGGGGACCGACCAGGAGGATCCGCTCTTTCGCGTTCATGCGTTCACCTCGAAGCGATCCATCCAGCGCGCGATCCCGGCGAGACACCACGCGCGCGTCGCGATCGCGGACTCGCTCGTCCGTGCGGCATTCACGCCGCCCGAACGTGCATCGGCGATCTCGCGCGCGAGTTCCTTCGAATCGAACAGGTGCGCGGCAGGCGTGCCTGGTTCGAAGAGGCCTTCGAGGAGTGACCAGAAGTCGTCGTTGAGCCAACCCGCGATCGGCAGCGAGAAACCCCGCTTCTTGTGGTCGTACACCTCGTGCGGGAGGAGCGGACGTCCGGCCTCGCGCAGGAGGTGTTTTCCCGTACGGCCGCGCACCTTCAGATCGAGCGGCAACTTGCGCGCGAAGTCGACGACGCGCATGTCGAGCAAGGGGACACGCACCTCGAGGCTCGTCGCCATGCTCATCGAATCGACCTTGCGCAGGATCGCGCCGGGAAGGAACGTCTCGGCCAGCATGTGCATCGCGAGGTCCTCGGGCGCTAGCCGGGCGATGTCGGCTTGGCTCGGAGTCGGCTCGGGGAGCAGGTCCACGCGTGCGCCGAGGAGTCGCTCGATCTCGGCCGAACTCCACAGCGCCCGCAGTTCGCGGAATTGGTCGACGGGATCGAGCAGCGAGAGCGCGAGTCCCTTGCGCGCGCGACGCGCCGGATCCGCGAGCGCTGTCGGAGTCATCGAGGACAACCCCGCGAGCATCGAGTGACCGACGCGACGCAGCATGCGCGGCGAACGATCCGCCGTGCGACGCACGCGCGCCGCCCAGAACATGTGGTCGTAGCCCCCGAAGAACTCGTCGCCGCCGTCGCCGGAGAGCACGACCGGTACGTGTTCCCGGGCGAGCGCGGACACGGCGTACGTGGGGATGCACGACGTGTCGCCGAGCGGCTGGCCGACGTGATCGAGCGTCCGGTCGAGCACGTCGAGCGAGAACGCGCCGTCCTCGATGCGGAGTTCGTGATGCTCGGTGCCGAGGTGCTCCGCGACACGCCGCGCCAATGCGCTCTCGTCGTAGTCGGGCTTGGAAAAGCCGACGGAGAACGTCTTGAGCCGCCGTCCCGCTGCGCGCGCCGCGAACGCGGAAATGGTGCTGGAGTCGATGCCTCCCGAAAGGAACAGACCCACGGGCACATCGGCGACGAGTTGGGAGCGCACGACTTCGTCCAGGATCGCGCGCAGCTCTTCGAGCGCTTCGGACTCGTCGCGCGGTTCCGGCTCGATCGCGAGACGCCACCAGCGGTCGACCTCGATCTTGCCTGCGCGCCAGCGCAGGAGGTGTCCGGGGGGGAGCTGGTTCACGCCCTCGAGCAGAGTGTGCGGATCGGGCACGTAGCGGTCGTGCAAGAACGTCGCGAGCGCGCGGCGATCCAGCGTGCGCCGGATCGAGCGGTGCTCGAGGAGCGAACGTATCTCGGAGGACACGCATAGCTCGCCGCCGGGACCCGACCACCAGTAGACGGGTTTGATGCCGAGCGGATCGCGCGCCACGAGCACCGTCCGTTCTCGTGCGTCGGCGAAGGCGAGGCCGAACATGCCGTTCAGTCGTCGCAAGCCCTGCTCGCCGTCGAGGCGCAGCGTGTGCAGTACGACTTCCGTGTCGGACTGCGTGTCGAATTCGGCGCCGCGCGCCGCGAGCTCCGTGCGCAAACGCGCGAAGTCGTAGACCTCGCCGTTGTAGACGAGCGCGTGCCGACCGTCGGCGCTGCGCATCGGTTGTCGACCGGTCGCGAGATCGACGATCGACAGGCGCCGCATGCCGAGCGCCGCGAAACCGAGGTCGATCACGCCGCCATCGTCAGGTCCGCGATGGATCAACGCCGCATTTGCCCGCGTGACGAAGGCACCATCGGCCATTCGGCCGGGTACCGCAACGTGGAGGTTGATGCCGCACATGGTGTCGACCTAGTGACTCGAGGCGGGACGCGCCCGATGGTTGCGGCGCTCGAGCACCGGCTGGAGGAGGTCGGCGAGGACGACGACCACGGCGATCGGCAGTGCGATCGACACCGTTTGCTTGAGCAACACGGCCGATTCGCTGCGGTGAGCGATGACGCAGAGGAACGTGAAGTAGGGCAGCGTGCGCGCGAGAACCGGGGACGTGCCGCTGGCTGCTGTCGCCTCGAGGATGAGGAGCAGTGCCGCCGCGAGGAGGCCGACGAGGAACGAACCCGCGAAGCTGCCGAAGTTCCACCAAGCCTCGGCGACCAGGGAGAACGCCGTGCCACCGCCTTGCTCGGCCATCTCGGCGTAGTGCCTGCGCGCAAACGTCTCCGCGAGGGCCAAAGGTCGATCGGGAACGAGAGCGAGCGGTGCGAGAGCCGGGAACGCGTTCCAATAGCTGGAACCGCCGAGTTCGCCCTCGTGCTCCGACATCCGCACTTCGAGGGCGGTGAGGAACGGGTGCGACATCTCCGAGCCGCCGACGACCGCGGACAGGTTGGATTCGACGTTCTGTACGAGAATCTCGGCCGCTCGACCCGATCCCGCCTCTTTCACGGCGCCGCGCCACAGCGAGATGAGTTCGAGCGACGACCAGCCCAGGATCGCCACGAGGACGAGGGCCGGACGCGTGGTACGAATCGTCATGCCGCGGCGCGCGCACAGGATCCACGCGTATCCGAATGCCAGGATCACGAGGTTCGTCCGCACGGCGATCACACCGAGCGACCACGTGGCGATCACGAGCGCCAGGCCGCGAAACGCGAACTTGATGCGCGGTCCGACGTGCCCGACTTCGGCCCACAGGACTCCGGCGATCATGACGTTGATGCCGCTGGCGAACGGGCCGAGACCCACCGAGCGTAGATACTTCTCGGCGTAGTCGTCGCGACTCGCGAGAGCTTCGAAGCCGACCTTCTGGATGTAGACCGCGTAGAGCGTTGCGCCCGCGAGGACGAGCCCGCTCGCGACGAGCAGATCAGAGCGCGAGCCCCGTGCCCTCTGAGTCGGCTCCTCGCGGTGCGAGAGCCATCCGCTCGCGAACGCGAGGATCGCCGCGGCGGCGATTCCCGCAGCGAATGCGACGTATTCCGCTTGCACGGCGAGGACGTCGGAGTCCGGCGCCTGGACGATGTTGCGCCACGACAAGGGCTCGACGAACAAGGTCGCGATGGGGAAGAAGTTCCCTGCGAACAGCGTGAATACGCCGAGTACGAGCGCCAAGTGCAGCGGCGAACGATGCCGCAGGCAGAAGACCGTGGTCGCGAACGCGACGCACGAGAGGAGTGCGAGGAGGATCCGCTCCACGTCAGATGTCTCCCGCCGCGCGCGAAGCCGCGAACGCTGCGATGCCGACAGCCATGAGCGCGAACGCCGCGACCGTGCGGCCTCGAAGGATCCCGCGCGGGAATCGCGGCAGTTCACCCACGATGAGCAGGATCTCCGCGACCCGCGCCGTGCAGGCGCACAGGACGGCGCCTGCGATCCCGAGCACAGGGACGAGCGCGACGCCGACGGCGATCATGGCGACGCCGGCGATGGCGTACGCACGGGTTTGTGCCACGAATTCGCCGCGCGAACGCTGCCACGGCGTCAGCAGGAATCCAGTCATGTGCACGAAGGACGCGGCGAACAAGGCGGCACAGATCCACGCGCCGGAAGCGAACTCGGGCCCGAGTACGAGCGTCACGATCGCGCCCGAGAACGCGACGAGGAGCGCGATGACGACGGCCCAACCGAGCATCACCCGCGTGGAGATCGACACGAAGCGTCGCGCTTCGTCGGCACCCGCTCCCGCACGTCGCGCGAAGCTCGGATAGAGAACGGTGCCGAGCGCCGTGCCCACGAGCGCGAGTTTCGAGGCGAGGTCGGCGCAACCCGAGTAGAGTCCGAAGTCGTGCGCATCGAGGTAGCGCTCGGCGATGAGACGATCGGCGGAGATCACGAGCGCGTTCGCCAGACCGAAGCCGATGAGACCGCCGATCGCTGAGCGATGTGCGTTCCAAGCACGGATCGCGCTCGAGAACAGCGTGTTCGAGATCGCCTTCTTCGTGCGCACGTTCGTGTGGAGGGCGTAGGCGAACAGCGTGACGACGTTCGCCGCGCAGAAGGGCGCGACGACGAGTGCGAGGCCGACGTCCGGGACGGCGCTCGCGATCCAAGCCGATGTTCCCGCTGCCGCTGCCCAAGCGACGTTGCGAATGAGCGCCGCGCGTGCGACGCGACCGGCGAGCGACAGTCGTGCCCAACCGATGGAAGCCAGACCGTGCGCGAGCACCGCGATCGCGAACAGTGCGGCGACGATCGGCGTGAAGATGAACGCGGCTACGCACGCCGCTCCGATGCCGAGCGACCAGGCGACGCAGGTGGAGAGCGCTCGCAACTCCTTCTCCTCCGCGTCCGCGATGGCCAGCGCGCGAACGAGCAGCGGTCGCAGGAAATCTTGGTACGTGACGACGCCCAGGAGCGTCAGGAAGAGCGACAGACGCCCGTACGATTCGGGCCCGAGTGTCCGCGCCAGCAACGGCAGGCTGACGATGCCGATCAACGCCGCCGCGGCGTGGGACCCGAGCACGGATCCGGCCTGACGCACGATGGGCCAGAACCCCGGAGACGAATCCGTGGTCGACGCAACGGGCTCGTTCGTCGGGGCAGGCGGCGGCATGGGGGCGGAAAGGCCTTCCCAGTGCCTGTCGTCGCTCCGCGTGAGTCCCTTGAGGCTCGCGCGCCTCGAACTCGCCTCGCGCTGGAATCGTCCCCACGGCGGGCCGATTGCGTACGAGTTCGCACAGGTCCTCAAGGCGCACGCTCATCGTTCCGAGGGACGAATCGTCGGCACATGATTCGATCTGCCGCGACGATGCAAACGACAGCTCGCACAGCGCAGGGCGGCCGCACGGCCTTTGTCAGATCTACGCACGCAGAGGCTCCGCGCGTGGCGGAGCCCAGATCCGTCGATTGGACCGCGCTCGAGCCTCGGAGCTTCTACGCGCAGATCGGCAGGCCGTGCTTCCTCGGCGCCATCCTGTTGCTCGGTCTCCCGTTCGCGATCGCCGTCGCAGCTCTCATCGCGCCGCTCAACTTCATCGTGTTCGGTAGCGTCTCGCGCATCTTCTTCCTGCAACCCCGGGTCGGTCGTCGCGGGCGGGTCTTCTCGATCTGGAAGTTCCGCACGATGCGCGAAGCGCGTCGCTCGAGCCACGATTCGTGGAGCTCGGGCGAGGACGGCCTGCGCGTGACCCGCTTCGGTCGTTTCCTGCGCAGTTCGCACCTCGACGAGTTGCCGCAGCTCGTGAACGTATGGAAAGGCGACATGGACCTGATCGGGCCGCGTCCCGAGATGGTCGAGGTCGAAGCGTGGGCCGCGGAGCACGTCCCCGGTTTCATCGAGCGACTCGCGATCCGGCCGGGCTTGACCGGTTTGGCACAGATCACGCAGGGCTACACCGGTAACGACGCCGTGGCTTACGCCGAGAAGCTCGAGATCAACCGCGAATACTTGCGATCCATGTCGTTCGCGTCCGACATCTCGATCGTCGCGCGCACCACGGTGTGGATGCTGTGCGGACGTGGTTGGTCGAACTACCAGCTCAATCGTTCGGCGCCGGCCTCAGCGCGATCCTGAACCACGTGCCGCCGCCCGGGCGCCCGCGCACTTCGATCGTCCCGCCCATGGCGTCGACGTGCAGCGCGACGAGGTGCAGGCCGAGACCCGTGCCGCGCGCCGTGCGCGTGCGTTCGTCGCCCATCCGATAGAAAGCCTCGAAGATCCGCCCGCGTTCCGAGGGGGGAATGCCGGGCCCCCGATCGAGGACCTCGAGCAGGATCGTGGCGCCGTCCTGCTGCGTGCGCACGAGGATCGGTTCGCCGCCGCTCGCGACGGGCGCGTACTTGCGCGCGTTCTCGACCAGGTTCGTGACGATCGAGCGGATGCCTTCGTGCACGAGGTTCGCGAGGGGCAGATCCTCGGCCAGTTCGAAGCGCAGATCCGCCACTCCCTCCGGTGCGAGGGAGAGGAGCGACGGTGCGAGCCCCTCGATGATCGAATTCACGTCGCCCGGCTCAGGGCGTACTTCGCGCCGTGTCAGTTGTCCTTTTTCGAGCACGCGCTCGACCAGCGTCTCGAGGCGCGAGGTCTCGCGCACGATGCGTCGGTAATACTCGAGTCGGCGTTCCTCGGAATCGACCCAGCCCGCGTCGAGCATCTCGCCGTAGAGCTTGATCGCCGCGACGGGAGTGCGCAGCTCGTGCGTCACCGCGGAAACGAAGTTCTCCGTGCGACGCGCCGACTCGAGGTCGCGCGTCACGCTGCGGAACAGCAGCACGAGTCCGGTGGCCAAGGAGACGACGAGCATCGCCGCGACGCCGAGCAACCGGACCGTCTGCGTGTGGAAGACGGATTCGAGGTGTCGCACGTCGACGGCCACGTGCAGAACTCCAAAGCTCTCGATGTCCTCGCGCGAAGCCTCGACCTCGAGCGCTTTCAGCGGGTGGATCGCGAAGACGTCGGCGTCGTACTCGGGCGGGGCGCCGCCACTCGGTACGAATCGCTGTGTCTTGCCGAGCACGGTCTCGGCGATCGCCGCAGGCATCGTGCGGAAGGCCCAATCCGCGTCGAGGAAGAACCCTTGGCGCAGCACCACGCCGCGCCCGAAGTTCGCGAAGCACGATGGCATCGCACGACGTTCCGCATCGGGTCGGATTCGTACCGTGCGCGTCGCCGCCAGACGCGAGGTTCCGTCGCTCTCGCGCCAGAATCGCAACCGGAACGGCGTGACGGACACGGGTTGGGACTGGTTCTGCAGACCGCGCAGGGCCGGCAGTTCCTCGCGCAGGCAGTCGATGTCCTCTTCTTCCGAGAGATTGATCGCGACGACCGGCACGGCGTAGTGCTCCTGACGGGGCACGCCGGCGAACAGGATCCTGAAGAGGGTGTTCTCGTGCTCCATGCGCGTGCGCAGTTCGACGATCGATGCGCGCAGCGTGCGGCCGCGGAGTGGTGCGCCGGGTTCTCCCGCGCTGGATCCGAGCAAGACTTCGAGCGGACCTTCGCGCGTCTTGTCCTCGCCGCGGTACGAGAACCAGCCGAGGATCGGACTCGGAGTCGGCCCGCCGGCGAGAGGCGAGGGCACGAACGCCAGGTCGGCACCGATCGTTCCCGGCGGGAAGTACGAATTGCGGTATTCGAAGAACGGCCGCCCGTCCTCGCGCCGCACGAGTTCCTCGACGCGCTGGACGAAGGCCTCTTGCAAGCGCCGCGTGGCATGTGACGCATCGCCCGGGACCGACGCGAGCAGGGTTTCGTGGTCGCGCTGGAGTTGGTTCCACAGCAGGCCTCCGAGGACCAGTGTGGGCAGCACGAGCAGGAGAACGTAGAGCCCCAGCGCCACGCGTCGGCTGCCGCGGCGCACGCCGCGATACGGCCGCATGCGCAAGCGCTCGGCCACCGCGCGCGTGAGAATTGCGGTCGCCTCTCCCGGCGGCTGACTCGCCGCCGGTCGCGCGTCGTGCGGCGGCGCGCTGGCCGAGTCCGGTCCGCCAGCGCGCGGATCCGGATTCGGGTTCACGAGTACCAGCGGTAACCCTTGCCGCGGACCGTCTGGATCAGCGTGGGTTCGGCCGCATTCGGTTCGACCTTGCGGCGCAGGCCGACGATGTGGATGTCGACCGTGCGCGTCTCGACGTTGGCGCTCTTGTAGTGCCAGACGTCGAGGAGGAGATCGTCGCGCGTGACGACGCGGTGACGGTTGCGGATCAAGTACTCGAGGATGTCGCCCTCGCGCGGCGTCAGTTGCAGCACTTGGCCGTCGCGATGCACTTCGAGGCGATGGAGGTCGACCGAGATCCCGCCCGGTAACTCGAGTTGCGGCGTCGGCGTCGACTCCATCTCGCGGCGGCGAAACTGGGCTTCGACGCGCGCGACGAGCTCGCGGGGAGAGAACGGCTTCTTCACGTAGTCGTCCGCGCCCAGTTCGAACCCCTTCAGGAGATCGCTCTCGGACGCGAGCGCGGTGACGATCACGACGCGGACGTCGCGCTTTTCCTTGCGCAACTGCGCCAGGATCTCGAGCCCGCTCATTCCGGGCAACATGAGGTCGAGGACCACGAGGTCGGGTTCCTCGGCTTTGATCCGTTCGAGTCCGGTCGTCCCGTCGTGCACGACTTGGACTTGGAAGCCGGCGTGTTGGAGCGCGTCGCGCATGCCGAGCGCGAGCGCCTCTTCGTCCTCGACGACGAGTACGCGGTGGACTTGGGAGGCGGGTCGAGCAGGGCTTTGGGGAGCAGTCGTCATCGGGATCTCCAGCGTGAGGGTGAGGCGAGCGAGCGCGCTTCGCCCGCCTCCGCGACACCTTCGAGAGATACGGGAAGTCGGCCCGGATGAGGTAGGACGAGGCCGGTAAAAAGCCGCGGTCAGGCCGCCGACTGGCTGTTGGATCGCCGTAGGCGCCACTGTCCGTCGAACCACGCGGTCGCGAGCATTGCCGTGAGGCCGACGTAGACCAGGTCGAAAACGTCGATCCCGAGGCGGACCGGGATCGCTGCGAGGAGCGCGACCAGGAGCCCCGCGCTCCGAGGGGAGCGCCAGGACTGCGCACTGCGTACGAGGACGACGGAGAGCGCGAGCACGCTCGCGAGCAAGGTGACCAGCGCCACGGCGCGGCCGAGAACGGAGCTCGTGAACGTGCCGCCCCAGGCGGAAGCGAGTGCGGGGGTGCTCTCGAAGATGCGCCACGCGACCCAGCCGAGGGCGATCACGGCGTGGGCGCCGAGGAGCTGGCTCGTGCGCCGGTCGTCCTGGTTCGCGGTCACCGAGCGGAGGGTACAGAAGCGCGTCCGCGAGGGGGATGACTGGCCGGCTGGGCCAGCCTGGAATCCGCGCGAAATCCGCGATCCGTGCGATCCCCGCTCTTCCAGCGGGCCGGCTGGGTGCGGCCGCGAACATGCGGGCGCGGCGCGAGCCCGTCGTTCGACGAGCCCGCGCCGCGCGCTGGATAGGAGCGAGTCAGCTCACGGGACCCAGATGATCCGGCGCGTGTCCGACAGGTTCGCGGTCGCAGGCGTGCAGTAGTTCTGCATCTCCAGCGAGATCGAGTTCCTCCTCGAGGACAGCGGGGCCGAGTTCCCGCGACTACCTCGTGCCCGACGCGCGACGAGCCTCGCCGATGCGGTGAAGGACTACGTGTTTCGCTCGAGTTCGCCGACAAGGTGGCGGCGCTCGCCTCGCGACTCGGATCGTTGTGCAAGGTCGTGATCGTCGACGGCGAGCATGCGCTGTGTGCGAGCCTCGCTTCGTGGAGCGCCAGTGCGTCCACGCGCGATCCCACGCTACCGGTCTCGCGCGAAGACGACGATCGCTTGCGTGCCGCGGGTCGGCCGTATCCGGGCGTCTCGGAGCGCTGCATCGATCCCGCGGGCCGCGAACTCTCCGCGCGCGCCACGGGGGAGATCTGCATCCGCTCGGCCGCGAACATGGTCGGCTACTGGCGGCAGCCCGCGGCCACGGCGAAGACGCTCGTCGACGGCTGGATCCACACCGGCGACGCGGGATTTCTCGACGAAGAAGGCTACCTGTTCATCCACGATCGCGGGAGAGAACATCTATCCGGCGGAGATCGAGAGCGTGCTGTGCGCACACCCAGCCGTGCTCGAAGCGGCCGTGATCGGCGTGCCGGACGAACGTTGGGGCGAGCTCGTGCGCGCGTTCGTCGTGAAACGGCCGGGGCTCGACGCGACGCCGCGCGAGTTGTTGGCGTTCGCGCGCCGCGACCTCGCCGACTTCAAGGTGCCGAAGGTCATCGAGTTCGTGGACACGTTGCCGCGCACGCCGAGCGGCAAGCTCAAGAAATCCGAGTTGCGCGAACCGTTCTGGCGCGGGCGCGATCGCAACGTGAACTGACGGAGCGCTCGCGCGTCGAACACGAGCGGGCGCACGAATGCTGCTGGAACTCGAATCGCGAGGAAAACTCGGTCGCTGACACGCAGCGGGAACGCGCCGCCCTCCGCGCGTTGGATCAATGAACGCCGAGCGCCGCCAGCGGATCTCGCGTCCATGGCCGTTGGACAGCGAGGTCGCGCGCGCTCACGGCCGCCACGTTGGCTGCGAGCTGTTCACGCGCTTCGCTCTCGCGACCCCCGGCTTGCAGCGCGGCGGCCAGCGCCAGCCGAACGCGAACGGGATCCGCGTCGGGGCGTTCGAGGCACAGGCGCAGGTCCTGACGCAGGCTGCGCACGGCTTCGTTCCAGCGCGCGGCCTCGGCATGTTGATGTCCCCAAGCGCGGTGTGCGCGCGCTTCCCAGCCGTTCGCCGGGAGTTCCTCGAGCCGACCTCGTAGTTCCTTCGCCAACGCGTAGCGTTCCTCGGGTGACAGTCCCGCGCGTTCGGGTTCCGCGCGCGCCGTGATCGCGGCACTTTCGACGTCGAGACCCGCGAGCGCGAGCCGCGCGGCGAGTCCTCGCAACCAAGCGAGTTCGGGCGTGCGCGCGGCCGGGATGCGATCCAAGCGCGACAGTCCGGACTCGAGATCGCCGGCCATCAGTTCGAGCGACGCGAGGTTCTGCAGCGCCGGCGGATTGCCCGGATCGAGTTCGAGCGCGCGGACGAGCGCCTCGCGTGCGGAGTCGGGTTGGCCCGCTCGGGCGGTTGCACTCGCCAACTGCACGATGGCTTCGATGCGATGGGGCCGCAGCGCGAGCACGGAGTACCAGCGCCCGACGACGCTCGTCGGTGCCTCGTCGAACGCTTCCGCGAGCCTGGCTTCGAGCGTGCGGACGAGCACGGAATCAGGAGCAAGGGCCGCGGCGCGTTCGATCGCGCGCTCGCGACGCTCGGGATCCAGTGCGTCATCGGTCGCAAGCGGTCGCAACGCGAACCCGTGTCGCATGAGCGACCACGCGCGCGGCGTGAAAGCGAGTAGGACCGTGATCGCGCCGGTCACCGCGAAGCGACGCGCGAACGTCGGTGGTGCTGCATCGCGGCGCACGAGGATGGCTCCGGCGGCAATCGCGAAGAGGACCGCGCTCGCCGCGTTCGACGTGATCGGCGCGCGCGCGAGCGCGTGAACGAGCAGTGCGACGAGCCCAGCTCCGAGTGAGGCTTTGTCCGTGTCCGCCGATCGCAGCGCGCGCCAAGCCTCGCGTAGGACGATGAGGGCGAAAGCGATCCACGCGAGCCCGACCGGTAGCCCCAGCTCGAGCACGGGCTGAATCCAATCGTCGTGCGCGTGCTCGACCTCCGTCTCGGCGGCTTGGAGTCGGCCGTGCGAGCTGGCTTCGATCTCGGCGGGCTCGCGAAACGGCGGGAATTCCGCGGCGAACTGCCCCGGTCCGACGCCGAAGAGCGGATGCGCGGCAGCGAGTCGAGCGCTGGCGCGATGGACGGAGACGCGCACCGAAACGCCGCTCGTCGGCGCGGTATCGACCGCAGTGGTCGCAGCTCGGGTGTTCGCAGTCGCTCGGTTCGCGGTTGCCCCGTTCGCAGTTGCCCCGTTCGCAGTTGCACTGTGTTGCAGGATCGGTGCGGCGACCGCGGCGAGCGCGATCACCGCGCAGGTCGTGAGGAACTGTCGGTCGCGTCCGCGCCGTGCGAGTGCGGCCACGCCGCAAGCGATCACCAAGGACACTCCACCGGCGAGGACGGGTGCGCGGAACGCGTGAACCACGAACGCGAGGACTGCTGCGGCTCCTACGATGCGCCACGCGGCGCGGTCCGTCGCGAGGAGCATCGCTCCCGCCGCCGCGCCGAGTGTCGCGGCTTCGGATGTCGCGCCCGCGTTGCCGAGCGGACCGGCACCGGCGCTCGCGAGGCCCGCTGCGGAGGCGCAGAGTCCGATGATCGTGGCTCCGCGCGCGAGCATGCGCGGATCGGACGCGGCGCCGAGGAAGAGGCACGCGAGCACGAGTGCCCACCCGAGCGTCGCGCGCGCGGCCTCGAACGTGTCGAGCGGTTCGCCGAACGCGAGCCACGCCACGCTCGTCGCGAGCGGGATGGCGAGGAGCCACGAGCCGCGCACCGAAGGTGCTGTGCGTCGGAGCAAGAAGAACAGGGCGCCCGGGATCGCGAGCAACGCCGCGAGGCCGAAACCCGTGGAACGCGGCGCGAAATCGTGCTCGAGAGGACCTCCGAAGGGCCAGACGAGTACGAGCGCCGGGAGCAAGGCGAGCACGGCCTGCACGACGTCGGCTGCGCCGGCGCGCACGTCCGATGGTCGAGCGGCGTCGGTCGTCACCGCGCTCCGGCCACCTGACCGACGATCGCGTCGACGAACGACTCGGGATCGAACGGTTCGAGCAGTTCGAGTTGCTCGCCCGTGCCGACGTAGCGCACGGGCAGGCCCAGCGCTTCCTTGATCGTGAAGATCGCGCCGCCGCGCGCAGTGCCGTCGAGCTTGGCGACGATCAGACCCGTGACAGCGACGCTCGCGGTGAAGAGCTTCGCTTGTTGGATCGCGTTCTGGCCGTTCGTCGCGTCCAGGACGAGCCACGTCTCGTGCGGCGCGCCGGGGAGGCGGCGGTCGATCACGCGACGGACCTTGTCGAGCTCGGCCATCAGGTTCGACTGTGTGTGCAGGCGTCCGGCCGTGTCGATGATCACGACGTCGGCGTTGCGCGCGATTCCGGCATCGACAGCGTCGAAGGCGACGGCGGCGGGATCGGCACCGGGTTTCTGCTTCACGATGTCGCAGCCGTTGCGTTGGGCCCAGATCTCGAGTTGGTCGGACGCGGCGGCGCGGAACGTGTCGCCGGCGCCGAGGAGGACCTTCTTGCCTTGCTTCTGGAAACGATGCGCGAGCTTCGCGATCGAAGTCGTCTTGCCCGAACCGTTCACGCCCACCACGAGGATCACCGTGGGTTTGTGGACGAACTGGATCTCGGGGTCTTCCTGACCGATTTTCTCGAGGAGGATCCGGCGCATCGCGAGGCGCACGTCGTCCTCGCCTTTGACCTCGCCGCGTTTGTGGAGGCGGCCGAGTTCCGTGGTGACAGCGGCGGCGACGGGGCCGAGGTCGGACGTGTAGAGGAGTTCTTCGAGTTCGCCGAGGAGTGCGGCGTCGATCGTGCGGCCGCCGCGGAAGAGGCCCGTGATGCCGTCGGACAGCGCGGTGCGCGTCTTCGTCAGGCGGTCTTTCAGGCGGTCGAAGATGCCCATCGCGCGATCAGTCGGGGTCCACGGATGCGGCGGTCTCGGGCAGTTCCTCCTCGAGAGCGGCCGCACTCGGGGTGTCGGTCGCGTTACCCGTCGCGTTACCCGTGGGCGCCGCCGCGAGTGGCGTCGACCTGTTCATGATCTTGTCGAGGATCCCATTGATGAACGCCCCCGAGTTCTGCGTCGAGTACCGCTTCCCGAGTTCGATCGCCTCGTTGATCGCGACCTTCGGCGGTACATCGGGGCAGTGGACGAGTTCGTACGTCGCGAGTCGCAGCACGTTGCGGTCGACGACCGCCATGCGCGAGATGTTCCAGTTCTGCGCGACGGCCTGGATCATCTGATCGATGCTGACCTTGTTCTCGTGCGTGCCCAGCACGAGCTTCAACGCGAAGCGCGTCGTCTCGGCGTCGCGCTCTTCGGCGGCGACGAACTCACGTGCTTCGGTGAGCAGGTCGTCGCCCCGCAGGTCGAGCTGATAGAGGAATTGGAGCGCCAACTCGCGCGCACGTGTCCGCTTCTTCACTTCGTGAGCTCCAGGACCTCGTCCAGCGCCAGAAGGGTTTCGATCGCTGCGCGCGCGACTTCGCGGCCCTTGTCTTCGCGGCGGGCATCGGCGCGAGTCACGTCACCGATCATCGCGCCTTCGTGTTCCTCGTGTGCGGACGGCAGTGCGCGTGCGCGAGCTTGTTCCATCGTCGCGCAGGTGAGCACGCCGAAGTGGATCGGCACTCCCGACTCGAGGCTCGCCCGCATGATCCCCTGCACGCAGCCTTCCGCGACGTGGCGGTCGTGATCCGTCTCGCCCTTCAAGACGAGGCCGAAACACAGCACGGCGTCCACCTCTCCGGACTCGGCCAAGCGACTCGCGACGATCGGGATCTCGAACGCGCCGGGCACGTGGACGCGGAGGATGTCGTCCTCGTCGACGCCGGCTTCGATGAGCTCGCGCTCGGCCGAATCGGCCATGGCACCCGTCAGTTCGGCGTGGAAATCCGCCACGACGATCCCGATGACCGATCCAGGCCGCTCCGCCCGCGGGCGTTCCGCCCGTTTCGTGTCCAGTCCCATGGAACGCGGGACTGTACGCGATGCCGAGGGACCTGCGCTACGTGCCGCGCAGGAGCCGCCGCGCTTCGTCGAGGAGCCGCGTGCACCAGCCGAGATCTTCCTCCTGCAAGCCGAGGAGGACGCGCACCTCGCCGGCCGTGGGTTCCGAGCGGGAGTTCTCGAGCAGCTTGTAGACGATGCCTCGCTCGTAGATGCGCGTGAGTCCTTCGGGAGACAGTGCATCCGCGGCGAGGACGTGCGTGCGGAACTGGAGGGGTACCGCTTCGTCCACGACCACCGGTGTGAACGCGCGGCCCTGGTAGAGCACGGTCCAACACTTGTTCACGTCGCCCGGACGAAGCTCGAGTCCTGAAGCAGGGTCCGCGAGAGCGGTGCGCAGACGGCCGAGACTGAACCCAGCCGCCGAACGCGCGGCGGTGTGGATCGCATCGAGGATCCGACGACGTCGGACCGGATCGCCCTCGTACCGGTAGTTGGAGAGACGCGCGCGCGCCACGAGCTGGCTCTGACCCGGGACGATGGCCGCGGGCGCTACGAGGGCCGACCCGTTGACGGCTTCGACGATTCGCGGCGCGCCGTCGATCCACGGTTCGACGCGATCCGCATCCGTCGGGTCCCGCGCGGGTCCGCTCGGTTCGCTGCGCAACGCGTGCACCGACATCGTGCGCACGACGAGCCCGGCGCGACGCTGGACTTCGGAGTACGGGATGAACCGATCGCAGATGTCGGAGAGATCGGTGCTGGCGCTCCCTTCGGGCGCGATCACGATGACCTCGCGGCCGTGCTTTTGCAGGCAGCGCACGATCTCGATCATGTCGCGGTCGCCGGACGCGATCACGAACCGCGTGAGCCTCGGTTCGAGCAGCGCGAGCTCGACGGCGTCGACAGCGAGTCGGATGTCGCTGGAGTTCTTGCGTGCTCCCGGTGTCAGGCGTCCGAGCACCTGCACGATCTCGAACCCGCTGCGATAGAGCTCGACCTGGAATTGATTCAGGTCGCGGACACGCCAGTCGCCGTACGCGCGGCGCACGCCGGGGTGCACGAGTTCGCGCACGAGCGCGCCCAACGCGGGGAGGCACGCGACCTCGACCAAACTCTCGCTGTCTTGTTTGTGCGAAAGCCCGTGGACGAGGTTCTCGAAGTCGAGGAGAACCGCGCCGGGAACGGACTCTGCACGAAGTCGCGCGGGTGCGGGCGGCGTGGCCATGGGGGGGCGCGCCAGACTACGAGGGAATCCGCGAACCGGGGAGGTCCCGGAACGCTTCCGATCCGAGGTTCAGCTCGTCGCGGTACGCGGCGGGACCGGCTCCGCTCCCGGCCGCGTACGCCGGCGGATCGCCCATGCGAATTGGGTCGAGGTCGCGCGCGAGAGATCGTCGATCACCGTGTATGCGAGCGGAACGACCCACAGCGTGAAGAACGTGCTGGCCGTGAGTCCGCCGGCCACGCAGGTCGCCAGTGCGCGATAGTCGATGCCTTCGCCGCGCGGTTCCGACAACGCCATCGGCACGAGTCCGATGACGGACGTCAACGCGGTCATGAGGATGGGCCGCACGCGCTGCGCGCACCCGTCGGTCACGGCGCGGGTGCGCTCGATCCCCTGGGCACGGAGCTGCGTGATGCGATGGACGAGCACGATGCCGTTGTTCACGACGACGCCGACCAAGACGATGATCCCGATCCAGCCCACCGAATCCATCGCCGTGCCCGTCAACCACAAGGTCCAGTACGAACCGACCACCGCGAACGGGATGGTGAAGAGGACCGAGACCGGCAGCACGAACGACTCGAACAGGATCCCCATCAGGAGAAACACGAGGACGACGGACAGGAGCAGCGCCCCGTAGATGTCCTGCATCTCTTCCTCGACGCGGAAGTCGGCCATCACGTCGTCCGCGATCTCGTAGTCGCGCGGGAGTTCGAGGGCCTCGAGCGCGCGTCGGCCGGCCTTGCTGAGCTCCGTCTGTCGCGCCGGCGAATCGACCTTGGCCTGGATCGTGAAGCTCGCGCGTCCGTCCGTGCGCTCGATCGTGCGCTGACCACGGCCGAAGTCGAGCGTGGCGAACGTCGAGAGCGGAACGGCGGAGTCCTTCGTGTAGATGTCGAGGTCGCGCAGCGTGTCGAGACCGGCGGTCTCGGCCTCGTCGAATTCGATCAGGAAGGGGACCTCGCGGCCCGGTTCCTGGTAGCGCGGAAGCTGCGCGCCGCGCAACGCCCACGAGACGTTCCCGAGCGCCTGCTGGGCCGTGACTCCGAACTGCTGCGCGAGCTCGGAGTCGAAGGACAACTCGACCTGCGGCGGCGCGGCCGAGAGCGGTGAGCGCAGATCGGAGAGGCCGGGCACCTGCTCGAGCAACGCGACGGCTCGAGCACCGATCTGCTCGAGGACCTCGGAGTCGGGCCCGCGTAGCCGGAACGTGGCGATCGTCTTGTCTTCCGAGCCCGGCCCCTCGCCATCGAGGAACTGGAGTTGGTGCCCGGCGAGACGGGGCAGGGCCGCGCGCAACTCGCGCCGAACGCGCAGCATGTGCGACTGCTTGGGGGGCGTGTCCCAGAACAGGCTGACCCGCCCGCCCTCGTGGTTGAAGCGCGTCAGGACGCGTTCGAATCCCCACTCGGCCCGCTTCGCGTTCACGGCGTCCTCGTAGCGGATCATTTCGGTCTCGGCGTCGGCGAGTGTGAAGTTCTCCTCCAGCTCCACCCAGAAGTTGATCCGCGACGCGTCCTGATCCTGTCCGAACGACGCGACCTCCATGTTCGTCGCCGGGATCACGATCGACACGAGGACGATCAGCGCAACGCCGGTGGCAGCGAGTCGCTTCGCGAGGCTCCACTCGACCAGCGCGCGGTTCGCATAGATCACGAAGTCGATGACCGAAGTGCCCGGCGGGACCACCGTCGCGACGCTTGGTCCGCGCGGCGCGATGCGGCGTTTCCAGCGCGGCACGGCGAAGATCAAGACGGCAGCTGCCGCGAGCCCGAGCACGATGGGGAGCACGACCGTGATCGCGGGCAGCGCCAGTCCGTACGGCGCCAAGTCGTAGGGCGCGACGCTGCGTGCCGCTTCCAGCGTCGGCAGTGCGGCGAATGCGCGCCAAGCTCCGAGAGCGACGAACGCGGGTGCGAGCAGCCAACGCAGCGGCGTGACGAGCGCGAGGAGGCCGACCAGGATCCGCGAGAGATACGCCAAGGTGCCTCTCAGGCCGACGCGCACTCCAGCGATCACGAACGCCAGCACTCGCGCCGGGATGGCGCCGATCGGCGCGAGGCGACTCGCGAGCGCTTCGACCCACGCCGCGCGGGGCTCGAGTGCGCGGCGGACCTGCACGGGCAGGAACACGAGCGCCGCCAGGAGGCTTGCGAGGAGCGAGATACACAACGGCTTGCCGATCTCGCCGAAGATCAGCCGGAACTGAGGGTTCTCACCCAGGAAGATCAGCGGCGCGAAGACGACGACGGTCGTCAAGGTCGACAGCAGGACGGCGAGCCCGACTTCGCCCGCACCCTCCGCGCACGCGGCTTCCGTCGAGAGTCCGAGCGCCTTCTTCCGCGTGATGTTCTCGACGACGACGATCGAGTTGTCGACCAGCATCCCCATCGCGAGGGTGATGCCCATCATGGTGAGGACGTTGAACGATCCTCCACTGAAGTAGCCGTAAGCGATCGCGATCAGCGTCGAGAAGGGAATCGACAGCGCCACGAGCAGTGTGAGTCGGATTCGCCTCAAGAAGAGGAAGAGAATGAGCACGGCCAGCAAGCCGCCCGTGATCGCCGTCTCGGTGAGGGCCGAGAGAGAACTCTCGATGAACTCGCCCTGATCGAAGAGGACCATGAAACGGAAGTGGCCCTCGAGCTCGGGCGCCTTCTCGAGGCCCGCCAATGCCGCGCGCAAGTTCCGACTCGCGTCGACGGCGTTCGCGCGACTGTCCTTCTCGACGATGGAGAAGTAGGAGTAGCGGCCGTCGATGCGCGACAACTGTTGGCGAACGGACTTCACCATCTCGACGCGCCCGACGTCGCGGATGACGAGACCGTTCCCGATCGGGTAGTCGAGGACCTCCTCGATCGAAGTGAAGCGCATGTCGGAGCGCAGCAGGATCCGTGTCCCGCCGTCGTCGACCTCGCCCAGCGGTTCGGCGAAATTGTCCGAGGAAAGTCGCCCGATCAGGGCGCCGATGTCCAGGCCCGCGGCAATGACCCGGTCCTCGTCGAGCAAGATGCGCAGCGAATCGGCCAGGTTGCCCCAAACCTCGACTTTGCCCACGCCGTCGACGGCTTCGATGCGGCGCTGGACGACTTCCTCGAGCAGGAAGTCGTTCCGCGGCGAATCGCCGTCGTGGAGGATCGCGACGAAGGCGATCGGCATCGCGCCCTGGTTCCAGGACCAGATCCCGATCTCGTCGACCGTCTTGGGCAGCTTCGGGCGCGCGCGCTCGACGCGGTCGCGGACCTCGGCTTTCGCGAGGTCCATGTCGATGTCACTGCGGAAACCGAGCCACAGGAAGACGGAGTCGGCGCGCGTCGAACTCTGGACTTCCTCGATGCCGGGCAGCGTCCGCAGTTCTTCCTCGATCGGCTGCGTGACCTGCTCCTCGTTCTCGGCCGCTCCCGCGCCGGGGTTCGAGACGAAGACCTGCAGGCCCGGGTTGCTGAAGCCGTCGGGCATCATCTGGAGCGGGATTTCGCGCAGCGCGATTCCGCCGATGACGAATGCGCACGCGAACAGGACGAGCAGGAGGACGGGGCGTGCGAGCAGCACCCGGTGCAGGCCGCCGCGGTTCGTTTTCGCGTGCTCGGGGCGATCCGTGCTCACGCGTGCACCTGCCGGGGTGCGCGCGCGTACACGATCCGATAGGCGCACGGGATGACGATCAGCGTGAGGAGCGTCGACAGCGAGAGGCCCGCGATCACCGTCACGGCGAGCGGAGCGCGCAACTCCGCGCCCGCGCCGCCCGAGAGCGCCGAAAGTCCCGGCACGGAGGCCAACCAACCCGTGAGCGGCAGCATCCCGAGCAACGTCGTCGCCGTCGTCATGTAGATCGGCCGCAAGCGCGTCTTGCAGGCCTCGAGCAACGCGGCCTCGACCAACCGGCCCTGCGCGAGAGAGTGGTTGACGCGCTCGATCAGCACGATCGCGTTGTTCACGACGATGCCCGCCAGGAGGATCAGACCGATGAACACGACGACCGAGATGGGCATCGACAGCCACGAGAGGGCGAAGATCACCCCGATCGCGGCCAAAGGTACGGTGAGGAGGACGATGAGCGGCTGCAGGAGCGACTCGAACTGCGCGGCCATCACGGCATAGACGAGGAAGAGCGCCAGGAGCAAGGCGAAGACGAGGCTCGAGCGCGCTTCGTCCATCTCGCGCTTGCGTCCACCCATCTGCACGACGACGTCGTCGGGCGTCATGAGTCCCGTGAGCGCACGCTCGATGCGCGTGCTGACTCCGCCGAGATCGAGACCGGCGACCGCGGCGGTGACGAGGATCGCGCGCGTGTTGCCCATGCGGCGGATCTCGGCCGGACCCTCGATGTTCTTGACCTGGGCCACGTCGCCGAGGCGCACCGGCGTCGCGGCGGTCGGGTTGACGACGAGCTCCATGACGCGTTCGAGATCGCTGCGCACGATGTCGTCGCCGAGCACGCGCACGTCGATGCGGTCCTCGCCATCGCGGAAGCGTGTGCTGACCGCGCCCAACACTTGCTCGCGCACGAGCTGCGACACAGCGCCCAGATCGAGGCCGTACTCGAGCATCGCATCGCGGTCGAAGGAGAGTCGCGCCTCGGGGTGACCGGGGCGAACGCTCGTGCGGACGTCCTCGAGGCCGTCGACGCGCGCGAGCCGCGCCGCGACTTCGTCCGCGACGGCGCGCATCGCTTCGAGGTCGTAGCCGAGGACCTCGATCTGGACCGGCGCGTCGATCGCGAACGGCGTCGGTCGCGAGGGCGGCGAAACCGTGCGGATCGCCGGATGACGCTCGATCCGTTCGCGCACCGATTCGACGAGTCGGTTCTCGTCGTCCTGGTTGGCGAGTTCGCGATCGAGACGCACCGTGAGCCGTGCCGTGTGCTTGCCCTCGATCTCGCGCGTGAGCGAATCCTTCTCGACTCCGACGACGAGCGCCGTGTGAGCGACACCCGGGATGGCGCGCACGTCGCGTTCGATCTCCTGCAGGGCTTCGTCGGTCGCCTCGAGCCGCGATCCCACGGGCAGACCCACGAGGAAGGTGAACTCGCCCTGGTGCACGTCGGGAAGCAGGTCGAAACCCAAGGATCGGGATCGGTTGACCGCGAGCGCCAACAGGCTCGCGGCGACGAGCATCACGATCCAGGGCCTTGCCAGGGCGCGGATAAGGAGGTGCGGGTAGGCGCGCTCGATGCGGCCCCACGCCCGATCGTGAACGAGCTGCACCGGCTTCAACAAGAAGTCGAGGACGAGGAGGATCACTCCGACGAGCTTGACGACGACCCAGACGAGCCCACCGAAGATCCAGGCCGCGAAGAGTCCCACGCTCGATAGGAGGGCCGCGAACGAGAAGCGGAAACCGCGGAAGACCGCGCGGAATTCGCCCCGATCGGTCGCTGTCGCGAGTCCCGCGAACGAACGCGACGCGAGGACCGGGATCAGGAAGCAGGCCACGAGCAGCGAGACCGAGAGCGACGAGACGACGGTCAACGCTTGATCGCCGAAGATGCGCCCGGCGACGCCGTGGACGAAGACGATCGGGGCGAACACCGCGACGGACGTCAGCGTCGATCCCGCGATGGCGCCCGCGACCTCCTGCGCGCCGTTCACGGCCGCGGTGAGCGGCGACTCGCCCATGTCGCGGCGGCGTTGGACCGCCTCGAGGACGACGATCGACGCGTCGACGACCATGCCGATCCCGAGCGCGAGGCCGCCGAGCGACATGATGTTGAGGGAGACGCCCGAGAGGAACATCGGGACGAACGTCACGACGACCGAGATCGGGATCGAAATGCTGATGATCAGCGTCGGGACCAGGGCTCGCAGCGAGAGCCGGATCACGAGCACCGTGAGCAGGACGCCCAACCAGGCCGAGCTCTTCACGTCCTCGATCGAGTCGCGGATGAACGTCGATTGGTCGGAGAGCGTCTCGAACCGCGCGTCCTTGCGCAGCAAGTGAGCGAGTTGCGTGAGGGCCACTCCTTCGCCGAATCCGCCGCCGGCCTGCATGCCGCCGCCGGATACTCCGCCGGAGTCGTTGCCGGAGTCGTTGCCGTCCTTCCCCATCCGCGCGGCGGCCTCGCGCTGTTCCTTGCTCCCGTAGACCTTGGCGAGCACCGCGTCAGCGACCGCGACGATGTTGGCGCCCGCTTCGCGGTAGAGCGCGAGCTCCACGGCTTCGCGTCCGTCGACACGCGTCACGACCTCGCGCTCCGCGTGCGTTCGTTCCGTCGTCGCGACGTCGCGCACACGGATCGCGGCGCCGTTCCGGCGCACGATCGCGAGGTCCGCGATCTCCTCGACCTGCGTGAACTCGTTCAACGTCCGGACGAGGTACTCGGTGGAACCCTCGCGGATGAGTCCGCCCGACGCGTTGAGGTTCTCCTGCGCGAGTCGCTCGCCGATCTGCTTCGGATCGAGGCCCTGTGCCGCCATCCGGAACGGGTCGACGCGGACCTTGATCTCCTCGACGAGGCCGCCGCGCACTTGCACGGCGGCAACGCCCGGAATCGTTTCCAACTCACGCTGGATCCGATTTTCCGCGAGCCAGCGCAGGTGGACGAGTTCGCGCTCGCGCTGCTTCGCCGGGTCCGTCTCCGACCCCGTGACGCGGCTGCGCGCGTCGTCCGCCAAGGACACCGCGATCCGCAGCACCGGATCGAGATTCGGGTCGTAGCGCAGGATGATCGGCTTCTCCGAACCCGGCGGCAGGAAGATCGTGTCGAGTCGGTCGCGCACGTCCTGGACCGCGAAGGTCATCGGCGTGCCCCACTCGAACTCGAGGTTCACGTCGCTCGTCTCGGCGCGTGACACCGAACTCGCGCGCACGAGTCGCGGCAGCGTCGAGAGCGCTTCTTGCACGCGCTCGCTGATGCGATCCTCGATGTCCTCGGGTGCCGCACCGGCCCACGTCGTGCGGACGGTGAGCGTCGGGTAGCCGATCTCGGGGAGGAGATCGACGCGCAACTTCGAGAACGAGACCCAACCGAAGACCGCCGATGCGACGACGATCATCGTGACTGCGACCGGGCGCGCCGTGACCAGCGCGAGCACGGCGTGAAGCCCTCCGCGGCGTTCCATGCGTCAGCCCTTCGAGGCTTCGGTCACGGCCGGTTCGGACGCCGCGCGATCCGCCGCAGGCACCACGACGGGCGCCGGTGCGCTCTCTTCCTGGACCTCGGCGCCGTCTTCGATCTCGCGGTTGCCGACGACGATCACGCGCGCGCCGGCCGCGAGCTGCGCGCCGCCGTGGGGCAGCACCTCGGTGTACTCGTCGTCCGACAACCCTTCCACGACCTCGAGGCGGCGTGCGCGGTTCGCCTCGACCACGAACACGAAGTTCGAGCCGCCCTCGCGGCGCAGTGCGCGTTTCGGGACCACGAGCGCCTCCGGGTGGCGCTCGGTGACGATCTCGAGCCTCACGAGCATCCCGGGCAGGAGTCCCGGCTCCCCGGGCTCGGCCGCGGGCAGTCTCACCGTGACGCGGAACGACCCGGACTTGGCATCGATCGAAGGGCTCACGAGTCGGATCTCCCCAGCGAACGTGCGGCCGGGGATGGCCTCGGCGGTCACGCGAATCTCGAGGGCGGCCCCCTCGCCTTTCTGGAGCGCGGCCTGCCGATCCGCTTTCTGCGCCGCGAGGAACATGGGCATCTCGCGCTGTGGGCGGTAAACGATGGCGCGCAACGCCCGCGCGTCGGTGAGTACGAAGGCCGGCGCGATCTGGCCGACCGCGTCCCGCACCTTCCCGGCCGTGTCACCGACCTTGAGCATGCGCAGCGCGATCGTCCCCGCGAACGGGGCCGTCACGACCATGTAGCTGTCTTCGAGCTCGGCGCGCTCCAACCCGACCTCGGCCTTGGACTTCTGCGTCCCGAGCGCCTGGATGTCGCTCTGCGCGCGTTCGACGGCGAGCAGGGCTCCGTCGTGCTCCGACTTCGCCGTGTCGCGCACCACCCGCAGGTTGTCGAGGGCCTGCGCCGAGATCATCCCGGCCTTCTCGTTGCGGTCGTGCTCGCGCGTCGCCTGCTCCCACCGCAGCTTCGTGGTGGCGACTTTGTTCTGTGCGTCGAGCAGGGCGAACTGAGCCTGCTTGGCCGCGTCCTCGGCCTCCTGCAAGGCGATGCGAGCCGAGTGGATCGCCGTCTGGGTTTCGCGCCGGTCGAGTTCGGCCAGCACCGCGCCGGGCTCGACCCAGTCACCCTCCTCGACGTCCACCCGCGTCACGAGGCCGCTCGTGCGCGGCACGAGTTCGATCTCGCGCTCGGACTCGACCGTCGTCGTGGTCGAGATCGTGCGCACCATCTCGCGCTGCTCGACGGGTGCGGTCCGCACACGCGCGGCCTCGCGCTGTCGCACGGCGGGCGCCTTGTCGCCGGAGGTCTCGGATCCCCCCGAGCACGCACCGAGGGCCAGCGCGACGAGGACGAGAGCGGAGTGGGCCGCGTAGGAGGCTCGGGACATCGGGAGAGGGCTTCGGAACCGAGGGGGTCTAGTTCGTCGGACGTGGGCTCGTCCGTTGGGGCTGGCCGCTACAGTGCGCGCGTTGCGTACACCCACTCAGGCTATTGCGGAGATTCTAGAGGCAGTTCCCCTCGGAACGCGCGAGCAACGCGTAACCCTCGCGCAAGCTCGTGGCCGAATCCTCGCGCGCGACGCGATCTCCGACGTCGATCTGCCGCCCTTCGAGAAGACGGCGATGGACGGTTTCGCGGTCCGAGCGGCCGATTTCGTGTCTGTTTCAGGTCCGCGCACGCTCCAAGTCGTGGGGGAGTCGAAGGCCGGTGCCGGATTCGAAGGGGACGTTCATTCGGGGCAGTGCGTCGAGATCTACACGGGCGCCGAGTTGCCGCCGGACTGCGACGCCGTCGTGATGATCGAGAAGAGTCGACGGGAGGGCGACACCGTAGTGCTCGACGACGCGCCGCGGCCGGGACAACACGTATGTCACCGAGGTGAAGACTTGGCGGTCGGCGCGGTCGCCCTCCGCGCAGGGCGGCGACTGACACCCATCGATCTCTCGGTCCTCGCGGCCGTCGGCATCGATCCTGTCCCGGTGCGACCGAAGGTGCGACTCGGCCTCGTGACGACCGGTGACGAGCTCGTGCGTGCGTCGCAGAAACCGGGACGGGGACAGATTCGCGAGGGCAACACGTTCTATCTCGCGGCGCGCGCGGAGCTCGTGGGGGCTGAGGTCGTGAACCTCGGCATCCTCCCGGACGACATGGACGTGCTCGTCGCGCGCTTCGAGGAGCTCTTCGCCACGTGCGACGCCGTGATGACGACGGGCGGCGTGAGCATGGGCCGCTACGACCTCGTCGGTGCCGCGTTCGAGCGCTGCGGCGTGACACCCATCCTCCACAAGATCGCGATCAAGCCGGGAAAGCCGTTGTGGTTCGGGATGAAGGGGCGTGTGCCGGTGTTCGGGCTGCCGGGCAATCCCGTGTCGTGCCTGGTCGGCTTCGAGGTGTTCGTGCGGCCGGCGCTCGCGAAGTTGGAGGGCGCGGATCCGTCCGAGTGGCGCGAGCGCGTGCGCCTCGGACGTTGGATGAGCGGCGCGACGAAGGACAATCCTCGTCAGCAGAACATCCCCGTGCGCGTCGAGCTCGGCGCGGACGGCGTGGACGAGTTGTTACCGCTCGAATGGACGAGTTCGGCGGACATCGTCGAGCTGACGCGCGCGAACGGACTGGTAATTGCCGAGCCGGGTCATGTGCTCGAGCTCCGACAGTTGGTGCGCTACCGGCCGCTCGACTAGCACCGCTCCGTGACGGCGGAGCGCGTATCCGATCGAGGGTACGCGCTCGCGACGGCCGCGGCGTGTGCGATAGCGATCGCGCACGTGTGCGTGTGGCGCGCGACCGGGCCGCTGGACGACGACGCGATCCTCTACCGCTATGGCGCGAACTTGGCGCGCGGACTCGGGCTCGTCTTCAACCCGGGCGAGCGCGTCGAGGGCTACACGGCACCGCCGCTCGTTTTCTTCCACGCGCTCGTCGAGTTCGCGCGCGTCGATCACGTGCTCGCGAGCCGTGCGCTCGGCATCGCGTCGTACGTCGGGCTCGTTCTCGCGCTCTCGGCCGCGTGGCGCACGGCCCTTCCGAAGTCGACCGTGCCGTGGCCGGCGCTCCTCGCTGCGACGATGCCGGCGATTGCCTTCCACGCGAACGCGGGGCTCGGCACATTGCTGACGGCAGCGCTCGTCGCGCAGTGGATGCTCGGGGAACTGCGACGCTCCGTGGCCGAGAGCGCGCCGCAGACATCCCGCCGCGGACATCCCGCCGCGGCAGACGTGGCGCTCGGGTTCGCGTGTCTGCTGCGACCGGAGATGTCGCTGCTCATGCTCGCCGTCGTGGCACGCCTCGGGTGGAAGCACGAATGGAAGCGTGCCGCCGTGACGTGCGCGCCGCCGCTCGCGTGGCTCGCGTTCCGACTCGCGTACTACGGAGCCTGGGTGCCCAACACCTACAGCGCGAAGAACCTGCCTCTTCTGGAGGACCTGGCGCGCGGATGGGCCTATCTGATCGATCAGGCCCTCGCGGTGCCGTTCCTTCCGCTCGGAGTGATCCTGGTCGTCGTGGCGTGGGTGCACGCTAACTCTGCGCCACCGCTCGCGCGGGAACTCGCGGTCGCGCTGCTGCTCGCTGTGCTGGGCGTCGTCGCGGTCGGTGGCGACTACATGCCGCTGGGACGCATGCTGATCCCGAGCGCGCCGATCTTCTTGCTCGCGATGACGCTGCAGATCGTTCGCCGCTTCGAGGGCGTCGTCTCCCTGCCGGCGGTCCTCTTCGTCGCCGTCATGGGCGCGATGCAGGTCGGGCAGTTCCAGCGCGCCGAACGCGAAGCGAGCCTCGATCAACTCGAACGACGTTGGCAGGCGATCGGTGTCGCTCTGCGCGAGCGTGCCGCGCCACAGACGCGGGTCGCGACACAGGCCATCGGTTTCGTCGGATACGAATCGCGCCTGCCGATCCTCGACATGTTGGGCCTGGTCGATCCGGTGATCGCGCACGGCGCGCCGCACCTCGAGGCCGAGATGAAGGGGCACACGAAGTACGACGCCGAGTACGTGCTGTCGCGCCGACCGGACATCGTCCTGCTCGGCGACGGGCTGCTCGACGCGAACGGCAAGGTGCCCGTGTTCGCTTCGCAACGTGAACTCGTGGCGCACGCGCGCTTCGTCGAGGAGTACGAGCAAGCCTCGATCGCACTGCCGGGCACGTACCTGCTCGTGTACTGGAAACGGCGGGGGACGCGCGATCTCTGATCGCGGCGTTCGGTGCGCTCGACTCGGTGTTATCGCGAGGGCGTTCGGCCATTGCTCCCCCCGGCGAGTCCATTTTCGTCCGTCGATCGGAGCCCTGTCATGGACGTCCTCTTGGTGCTCGTCGCCGCGCTCGTCGTAGCAGCCTTCTTGTTCCTCGAGACGCGCAGCCTCTTGCGCTGGAAGGGCGGATGGCGCATCGGCGCGACGCTCCCGCTGCTCGCAGTCCTATTCGTTGTCGCCCGGATCGTTTTCGACACACGACGCGATCCGACGTCGCACAACCTGTGGCCGTTCGAGGTTCTGTGGAGTGCGATAGCCGCGCTGGTGGCACTCGGAATCATGTCGGTCGCTCACCGGATGGCGCGCGCTCGCTCAGCGGCGTAGGTATCGGCCGATCCGCGCGGTCGGTGTTCCGTTATCCGGGCTCACCACCTCGCTTTTGCTCGTCAGTTGCGAGCGGGCACCTTCGGGACGGCGCGGAACTGCAGCGTCGGCGTGTGGCAGTTCTGGCAATCCGAGTACTCCGGCACGATCGGCGTGGAACAGTTGGGGCAGACGAACGTGTACTTGGACTCGTCTACCAACCAGGTTCGCGCTCCTGTTAGCGACTGGCGCGGCAGCGTACGTAGTAGATCCGGACTCGTGGCGAGGAGTTGCAGGGCGAACGGGAAGGCCTTGACCTCGTCGCGCGGACGCAGATAGTCGTAGACCGCGAGGTAGACCCACGGCCGGAGCGATGCGGGAAGATGGACGTCCTCCATGACGGCCTGACACTTATCCAGCTCCGTCAGTGCCGTGGTCGCATCCAAGGCGCGGTCGACCTTGTTCTGGAAGCCCAGCCGCACGTCGAGGATCAGTGCGGCCAGCTCCATCTCGCGCAACGCTCGCCCCACGCCGCCTTGCTGGCGATTCGCGGGCAACTGCAGTGCGCGCTTCGTGTCGAGTTCGGCCGACGCGGCCGCCTCGCTCCAATCGTCGGCGTAGCCCATCGCCGCCGCACAGGCAGCCAAGTGCGCTGTAGAGGATCCCTGCGCGGCGCCGGAAGCGCGTGTCGATGCCTCGATGGCGCCGACGCGTGGGCGCGCAGATGCGGCTTCCGGCAAGAACGAATTCGCGGAGGAAGCCAGCAAGTGCGTGCGTGCCAGGAGCACGTCCGCGTGGAACCGCTGGAGCTCGTACTCGCCAAGGTCGGAGTTGGCGCGTCCGATCAGAGACTCGAGCTCGTCAGCCGCCCGAGCGTACTCACCGCGCTCGACCTGCGCGTCGGCGGTTTCGAGCACGCGCCGGAACTCGTCGTGCAATTTCGGGCTGGAGCACGACGAACCAATCAACAGCAGAGTGAACCCAAACTGCAGTCGGCCGTCGAAGGCGAGTTTCATGAAGTTCTTCAACGGGGCTGGCTCCGGCTGCGGACATCCAATCCGACGAACAACGAGACTTGCTCGAGTCCGATCGTGACCTCGAACGCGCATAGTGAGTGGGCCAGATCGATCGTCCGTCGAAGCTTGCGTGCTGTGCTGCTGGCGACCGTCGCATCGGTCCACGTCAGCGCATCCGGTGCATCCGCGCGGAAGTACACCATCCCTTCGCTGCTGCGCTCGAACGGTACGAGCAGGTCCGCCTTGAGCGACTCGTCGCGCACGCGATTGTGTACCTCTTCATCGTCCTCGGTCGCCTGAAGCGCATCGACAGCCGACAGCACGGACCCGTCCTGGAGATACAGGCGCAGCTTCATGTCCGCGGGGAAGATCTTCGCGCGGCCCATCGCGTCCTCGCGGTCCAAGCCGATCCTCAACGCGATCGGGACCAAGCCGTATTCGTCGATCAGGTCGTCGCCGAAGATCTCTTCGTGATTCGTGTAGAAGCGAGCCTGGACCGTGACCGGCCCCGAGTACGCCTGCGAGGGATAGGCGAACGCGTTCCGCGGCGGTTCCTCGAATCCGCGGATCGAATGGTCGGTGCTGGAGCACGCGGCGGCGCTCGCGAACAACGCGGACATCACGGCGGTCATCGTTCTCTGCTGCATGGTGGTCTCAACGCTTGGAGCGATTGGAGTACACGAGCTCGCGTCGGGTCTCTCCCTTCGGCGTGGTGCGTACGTGACGGACGAGCCCCCAGACGGGCGAAACGAAGATCTCGGTGTCACCGCGAGTCCAGACGAGGCAGGTGCGGTCGCTCGCCGCCCACGCGCGTGCGAACTCCGCGCGTTCGGCCGCGTTGAGCGACAGAGTTGCCGGCAGCGCGGGATCGGGCAGTCTCTCGATCTCGACAATGCGAAAGGTCGCTTCGTCGGCTCCGAGGTCGAGGACAGGCGACGAGTCGGTGCCGAGCGTCCAGACCTTGCCGCGCCGATTCATGCGCGACTCTTGCTGTTTCTGGACGACGCTTCCGTCGAGATCATAGATCTCGCGCCGGAAGGAGTACTCGTCCGGATTCGTGTCCTTGGCCGTCGTGTCGACGCGCTCCTCCCAGAACGTCGTCCTGCCGTCGTGCGTAACCGCATAGACGAGCTTGTCGCCGGTGCTGTACGGATAACGGGCTCCGCCTTCGAGCAGCCGACCCGCGATCGAAAGTTTAGCGGCCCATCCTTGGCGATCACCTGAAGACGCATACGCATCGAGCTCGTCCGGCAACGGTCCGTCGAACTTCGCCGCCGTGTCGTAGAAGCGGCGTGCTGCATCGAACACGATCAATCGGTTCCGCGCTTCGACGGGAATCGCCTCGTATCCCTGCATCACGCGGATCCAGCTCGGGAGGATATCCAGCGTGGCGAGTTCCTTGCGGTCGAGCCTGATGTCGTCCACCAGGGCTTCCTGCATTGCGTCGGCTGCGTCGCGAGCGAGTTGGGCCACGTGGTCACAGCCGAAGAGAATCGAATGGTCTTGCGCCGGCCTTGGGTCCTGGAGTGGGCCAGCCGCGCGCGTCGCGTTCCACTGGCCGATGTGATTCGCCTCGCACGAGCTGCGTGCACCATCAAAGCGCTCGACCAGCGACTTCAGTTCGCGATCGACTGCCGCCAGTCGTTCGCCGGGCGCTGGCTCGTCGAGCGAGAGCCAGGCCTTCGCGACGGACGGGAATGCCTCACGCAGATCACGAGCTTGTTCGAGCTTGGGCTTGGCGCGGAAGTACGCAGCGATGTCTGGTGAACCAGGACTGCTCCTCTGGAACTTACCCAGTTCGTCGGCGGCGATGACGAGCGCTTCGACGAACTCGGCACCTGCCGTGCCCATGGACGAGAAGCCGACCTTTTGCTCCTCCTGGAACGTCTTGCGCGCCTCTCCTGGCTGCGCGCCTTGCTGGAACTCCAGGATGCGGTCGAGGGCGCGTGCGCAGCGATACTCCGGATTCAGACGCCTAACTTTGTCGTCCAGCTCCTCGATCTTTCTCTCCAACTTCTTGATCGTCTCACGAGCGATTTCCAGGTCTTCCTCTCTCCCGGTTAGAGTCTTCTCGTTCAGTTGATTCGTGTATCGCAGGTTGGAGAAGTTTAGGTCCTTTTCACCAATCTCTCGCTTGAGGTTTGCCTCCGCATTCGCCCAGATCCTCGTCCCCGTCTCGAGCCGTTGCTCTGCGTCGAGCTTCGCAGCGACAGCTGAGGTCTTGGCGTCGCCGGCTGCACGCAACTTTTCGGCGTACCCCTTGTTCTCGAACTCGACCTTGGCCTTTTCCTGTGCCAGCTCCAGACCGAGCGAATTGAGTTCCGCCCGGTTGTCTCCGGCCAGGATCGTCCCGCGCGTCCCGGCAACCAGCGCCAATCCGCCCATCACACACCAAGCCCATACCGGCACGCTCGTCGGTAGTCTGTACGCCTTCGACTTCTCGATCGCGCGAATGAACTCGCTGCTGCTCTGGAAACGCTTGTCGCGATCCTTCTGGAGCGCCTGCGCGAGGATCTTCTTGATCGGCTTCTGAACGCCGGTGAGCTCCGCGACGCGCGTGTCGATCCGCAAGTTGAGCAACGACGTCTCGATCTCGCGCAGCGTCTTGCCGTGGAACAAGCGCTCGCCGGCGATCATTTCGAAGAGCACGAGGCCGACCGAGAAGAGATCGGAACGCGGATCGAGCGCCTGTCCGACGGCTTGCTCGGGCGACATGTAGGCGGGGGTTCCCGATGCGCCCTCTCCACCCATGTCTCCGATGCACGCGGCGATACCGAAGTCGAGGAGCCGGACGTCCACCCCGTTCGGGTTGTGCTCCGTCTTCGCGACGCGCCGCTGCAGCATGATGTTATGCGGCTTGACGTCGCGATGGACGATGCCCTTCTCGTGCCCGCTCGACAACCCGAGGAGCACTTGTCGCGCGATCTCGAGCGCGTGACGCGGCAACATCACGTGCTCGCGCGCAAGCTTCGCGTGCAGGGATTCACCGTCGACGAAGTCCATCGTCAGGAACAGACTCCCGTCGGGAAGCTGCCCCGTGTCACGCACCTGATTCACGTGCGGGCTGACGAACTGCTGCGCCAGCTTGATCTCGCGGAAGAACAACCGCTTGAAATCGGCATCGCGCGAGAAGTGCTTACGCAGCACCTTGAGCGCGACCTCGCGGCCCTCGATGTGACGATCGCGCACGAGATAGACCTTGCCCATGCCGCCCTCGCCGAGAGGCCGGAGGATCTCGAAGCGCTCGGTCATCAGGACCGGGATCGTCTCCGTGATGGGTCCTCGAGGAAGCGCACGGGCAGAACGCACGTGCGCCGGGATGATGGTTTCGTCGTCGTGCGGGTCGGCCATGTCGGGGGGAAGCGTCTACCGGCCAGGATCGAGGGTCGTCGAGTCGGAGTGGCAGCATAGCGATGGCACGGCTGTCACGCAGCCGACGCGCCGGCTCTCGTCATGGACCGCATGGACGGCTACGACGGTCGGCCGCCGACCAGCGGTTCGGCCTGTCGCGCGTCATTCGGGCTCGGAAGTAAGTTCGCACCTCGCGCGGCTCGCCCACGCATGCGCTTCGCTCGAAGATGGAGCGTCCTGTCGAGAACAAGGCGAACTCCGCTGCACCTGCGAAGCGGGGATAGGTTTCGGTGTTCGAAGTCGAGCGGCCCGCATCCCGCTCGACGTCTGCTCTCGCACCGCCCATCCGGAGAAGAGTCGCGCCGGTCGCCGGCGCAGACGCCCCAGCGTTCCACCTCTCGTT